>Ga0210394_10002324_pt1 | contig 26322 bp, 16 predicted proteins | sample IncBWC12MmetaG_FD_160121 | JGI IMG/M metagenome (GOLD analysis project Ga0210394, IMG submission 160121) | Forest soil microbial communities from Barre Woods Harvard Forest LTER site, Petersham, Massachusetts, United States - Inc-BW-C-12-M | ecosystem: Environmental > Terrestrial > Soil >...
CAGTGTGAGTCCCTGATCGAAGAATCGCTGCGCTTCGGGGTTCTTCGTGGAGATCGTGTGGTGATGTTCGCCCAGGCCCGACATCAGGACTGGCGGCTTTGACTGGGCGAACAAGGGACAGACAAGCCCGAGCAACACAACTACCTGCGCGAGGAGTTTCATCTGAATTCCCCAAGCGTTTAAGGTAGGGAACGAAACCTTCCCTAGTGCTCAAATCGCTTCAGACGCTTATACCATGTATGCCTCCAGGAGGCACCGCGTGGATAGTCGGCCGCATCCACATCTTGATACGTCGCCTTCTCTGCATGTGGGAATTGGCGATTTTCCAGTTTCCGAGAATCCCGTTCTATAAAAGGGGAAGTCAAGACAAATGCCTTTCCTACGGTGGCGAGGCACATGGGAAATGGCCTTGCCGTGCAGCCCCAGTGATGTGGCGAGTATGTATCGCACGATTGAGCGCCGATGTAGGTATCGCCTTGAGGTTTTGGCCGCTAGAATTGTGCCGAATTGAAAGGTGTCTAGTATGAAACAGCTTGGCCTATTGCGGCAGTACTTTCCTAAACGAACAGACTTGTCAGGGTATTCTCAAGCAGAGCTCGACGAGGTAGCGCTGAGATTAAATCAGCGTCCAAGAAAAACTTTGGGATTTCAGACTCCGGCGGATAAACTGCAAGCAAGTGTTGCACTGACCCGTTGAGACCACCCGGTCCTAAGTGCGGCCTTCGCAACGGTCTCTCGTAGACGTTCAGCCAGTCAGCAACATCAGCCGATTTATCCCAGAATTCCTATCCACAAGCTGTTATGCAATTCTCCGCATGTCGTACTTATCTAATCAGATATCGTCATTTGTGGATAACTTGGTCCCCGACCAGCACGCTCTGACCTTGAACTGGACGCTGTCCTCTATCTGCCCTCCCGAACAGTAGCGACCAATCTGAAGGCAGAGTAGTTTCACACGGAGAGGATGACTTGCGTGTCGGTCTGAAACGGTCGTAACGCGTGAGATCACTTATCTAGACGCGCGCGCCGAGTTTGCATTCGCCGCCAAGGGGAAGGGAAACGTGAAATCCATCCGGACCTCACTGCTCGTTCTGTCCATTGCCGCCGTTGTTGCCCTTGTCATCTTAGGCGCACAGTTGCAAATCCCGACCGCGTTTGCATTTCCGAAGGCTCGAATGTCAAAGGTGTTTGCGTTCCCGTCTCTCACATCCCAGAATCCTGTACCGCTGGGCTCCAACACCTGCATCGGCAGCGGTTGTCATACGAACAGCGGTTCTCCAGGCAGCGCGGCAATCACTGGCTTTCCCGCGGGTATGACCTATACCTCCGGCACGCCCATACCCCTAACCGTTACGGTGAACGACGCAACTCGTAGCACATGGGGATTCGAACTGACGGCGCGTCTGGCGAGCAATACTTCCAGCGCAGCCGGAACCTTCACGCCCGGCTCGAATAGCAATCTGGGGACAAATGGCGTCCAAGTCATCCAAGGCACCTCTGGCAGTTCCCCCAGTTTCAGCTTTGTGTGGAACCCACCGGCGACAGCCTCGGGCGCCGTAAACTTCTACCTGACTGCACTTGCCACCAATTCAACCGGTAACAATGGTGCGTACACGGCGTCGTATGTACTGTCGCCCGCAGCCGCCACTCCGGATTTCAGTCTTGGAGGTTCGGCAACTAGTTTGACGACCACTCAAGGAAGTACGAGTGGAGCGGATACGATTACAGTCACTCCCAAGAATGGCTTTACCGGAAATGTGACATTGTCCACGTCTACGCTTCCGAGCGGAGTTTCAGGCACCTTCAGTACGAATCCTGCGACGACCACCAGCTCGCTTACGTTCACTGCCAGCAGCGCAGCCGCCACCGGGACGAGCACACTGACAATCACTGGAACGTCCGGAAGCCTCACGCATACGACAACCGTGAGCCTCACTGTAAACGCTGCTCCCGACTTCAGCCTGTCAGCATCGCCGAACAGCGTGAGCATCACCCAAGGCGGCACCGGCGCGGGCACTGTTACGGTCGCCCCGCAAAATGGCTTTACTGGTAGCGTCAGCCTATCCGCTTCGGGCCTGCCGAGCGGCGTCACTGCCTCGTTCAGTCCAACTTCAGCGACAACTACGAGCGCGCTCACTCTTGCGGCGAGCAGCAGTGCAACCACCGGAACTGCCGCGGTGACCATCACCGGGACTTCCGGCGGTTTGACTCATACGACCACCATCAGTCTCACCGTAAACGCTGCCTCAGTTCCCAACTTCGGTCTGTCGGCTTCGCCGAGCAGCGTGACGTTCATGCAGGGAAGCAGCGGTACCAGCACCGTTACAGTCACCCCGCAGAACGGCTTTAGCAGCAGCGTCAGTCTGTCCGCTTCAGGTCTGCCGAGCGGCGTCACTGCCTCGTTCAGTCCAGCTTCCGCGACGACCACTAGCACCCTCACATTGTCAGCGAGCAGCAGTGCGGCCACCGGACCAACTACGGTGACCATCACCGGGACTTCGGGCAGCTTGAGTCATACAACGACCGTGAACCTCACGATAAACGCCGCCCCTGTTCCCGACTTCAGCTTGTCGGCGTCCCCGGGCAGCATGATGTTCATGCAGGGCGCGAGCGGCACCAGCACTGTCACAGTCACTCCGCAGAACGGTTTTAGCAGCAGCGTCAGTCTGTCCGCTTCGGGTCTGCCGAGCGGAGTCACTGCCTCGTTCAGTCCAACTTCAGCGACAAGTACGAGCACGCTCACGCTCACAGCGAGCAGCAGTGCGGCCACTGGACCAACTACGGTGACCATCACCGGGACTTCGGGCAGCTTGAGTCATACGACGACCGTGAGTCTCACCGTAAGTGCGGCTCCCGTTCCCAGTTTCGGCCTGTCCGCGTCACCTGGTAGCGTGAGTATCGCCGGGGGTGCCAGCGGCACCAGCATCGTCACGGTCACTCCGCAGAATGGCTTTAAGGGTAGCGTTAGTTTGTCCGCTTCAGGTCTACCGAGCGGAGTCACTGCCTCGTTCAGTCCGAGTTCCGCGACCACCACAACCACACTGACGCTTACGGTCGGCAGCACGGCCGCTCCAGGAACATCCACAATTACGATTACCGGAACATCCGGGGCCTCCAGTGCAACGGCGTCTGTGGGGCTCGTCGTGACTGCAACTCCATCTGTCTTGGCGGCCAGCCCTGCTTCCGTAAGCTTCAACTACAGGCTTGGAACGGCCGTGCCTGCTGCACAGAACATTCAGGTGACCGCCAGTACAACGGCGCTCGCCTATACGACATCCGTTTCCGATCCGACGTGGCTGTCTGCTACGCCGCCGAGTGCAACGACTCCCGGAACCGTTGTGATCGGAATCATCCCTGGAGCATTGCAACCCGGTAGTTACTCCGGGGCGGTCACGATCAGTTCGATTGGCGCGCTCGGAAGCCCGCAGACCATTCAGGTGGCGCTCACCGTTACTACTGAACAGCTAAATTCAACTACAACTCGTTCTGCTTATCCAAACCTGGTCATTGATCGGGCCGGCAACTTCAACGTGGCCTGGATCGATGGTTCCGCCGGCTTGCTTTTCAGCCGCTCGACGTTTCAAGGCCCGTTGTTTTCGAGTCCGCTCGTAATCCCGGGGAGTACGGGTGCTGCATTCCAGCCCCAGGTTGTGGTGGATTCAACAGGGAATGATGTTTACCTTGCTTGGGCCGCCGCAAGCACCATCACGACCGGAAGCTACGACGTCTACGAAAGCCAATCCACAAACGGAGGGGTCTCATTCCTTGCCACTCCGACGAAGCTGACCCTATCGCCCATCCCGCTCGCCGATGGACCAAGAATGGCCGTTGATTCCACCGGAATTGTCAGTGTCGTTTGGGGCCGGGACGAAGCAGACATCACGCAATCCAGCAACGGCGGGGGCACGTTCTTCGCGCCGATCAAAATTTCCACCGTAGCCCAGAATTCAGGCGGCCCGCGCGTGGCCGTGGACTCCAAGGGGACCGTGTACGTGGTTTGGACGGACGAAGCGAACAAGACCGCGTTCGGATCCTATTGCAGTTCTCCCGCGTCCACGGGAACGGGCATCAACGGCCTGCCCATCTATTCCAACACGTCAGGCGGAACTGTGTATGTGAACATTACTGCGCCAAGGACGACTCCGACGGCAACGCCTTCGACCGTCGGCGCGGTCACCTACGGAACGCGGGATCTTTCCGCGACGGACTGGAAGGGGACCAGCGCCAACTGGCCGAACGGTTTCTTTGGGTGCTCCTACGACAACCTACAAATCCTGGTGGACTCCGGTGACAACGTTCATATCGTTTGGGCGGACGATCTGCCGGATGAGAGCGTCTTTGCCAGCGCCTACCCGTTGGTTGTGGGCTCGCCGGGGGCGGACCTGTTCAGTTTTCCGTCCATCGTGACGAGTCAACCGTCCGCGTCGCCGTACGCGACGATAGACTCCACCAATAACGTCGACCTGGTTTGGTCCGGCGGTCCGGGCGGCAGCGCCGCAACGGCGGGGGTTTTCTTCAGCCGTTCGACCGACAACGTGGCGCCCTTTGGCAGAACGTTCACGCCTCCGGCAAACGTAGTGTCCAATTCGGAGTCGCCGGAATTCCCGCAAGTCGCGATTGATGCCAGCGGCAATGTGGACGTAGTGTGGCAGCAGAACAGCACTACGACACCGGGTGCGTTCGATGTTTACTTTGCCCGATCGTTTGATAACGGCGCGGGATTCTCGGTGACTGCCTCTCCGGTTTCGGCCACGCCTTCGATGCAATGCCTGAGTAGCTCGAGTGTTACCACAAGCCAGATTCCCCCGCCGCCTTTCACGACCTGTGGAAGCGTGGCTCTTGGTGTGGACTCCGGCAGCACGTCGGACCTCATTTGGATTGGCAGGCCATCTGGCCAGACGATTTCCAACGTTCTCTTCGACCGCGTAACAATAACGTCCGCCTCGAACCCCGCGCCGGACTTCTACATGGCGCTTGCCGCACCAACACAAACCGGCTCTCCCACGGCGCCCGCCAGCTATTCGCTAACTTTGAGTGCGCTCTATGGATTTGCGAGTTCGGTAACGCTGACTTGTTCCGGCCTGCCCGCCGGCGCCAGTTGTGCGGCGATCCCCGCAGTTACACCCGCTACAACGGGAACCGCCGTGGTTGTGAGCGTAGGCGTCACTAGCTCACTGGCTCCGGGAACCTATAATTTCTCGATTACCGGAGCTTCCGCGGTCGCAACCCACACGGTCCAGGCGTCGCTGGTGATCGCGGGCGCGCTAACTCCGGATTTCTCGATCGCCGTGCTCACGACTTCCCAATCCGCTTTGGCGGGGACGACCGCGAATTACTCGACCAGTGTCGCGTCTGTCGGCGGGTACGGCAGCATCGTTTCGTTGACCTGTCCTGGATTGCCCACGGGGGCAACTTGCGCGGCGTTAAGCGTTAAACCTACTGCCGCCGGGGCCTCCGCGACGTTGGTTGTTACCGTCTCCGCGTCGGTCGCTGCCGGAACGTATAGTTTCTCGATTACCGGCGCGTCTGGAACCCTGATCCATTCGGGTACGGCAACGCTTGTCGTCACGAGTCCCGCCAGCGCGGATTTCACGATGGCGGTGCCGGCAAATTCCGCCCTCGTACTTCAGGGAAGCGCCGCGAGTTATGCGGTGAATATCGCCGCGCTCAATGGGTTCAACGGTGTCGTCACATTGACTTGCTCCGGATTGCCGACCGGCGCAGCTTGTTCGGCGAGTCCCGCGACAGTAACAGGACAAGGTTCTGCGACGATATCCTTCACCGTTCCGGCAACGGTTGCTGCAGGAACCTACCCCTTCACGCTTATCGCCACTGCCGGAAGCCTGAGCCATTCTCAGTTGGTCACCTTATCTGTTGGCTCGGTCTCTGGATCGGTAATTCCGAGCACCACAGCCTCCATCGCCGTTGGCGGGACCTCGAAATTCACGGTGCTGGTGAGTTCCTCCAATGGCGCCGGCGGAACAGTAAACTTGAGTTGCGGGGGCGTCGTGACGGGAATCACATGCTCGTTCAGTCCTTCGTCGATCAACCTCACCGGGGCGATTGCGCAATCTACGTTGACCGTGTCCGTGACGTCCATGCCTGCTGCTGTTCCCGGAGGAGCACCCAACTCACGGATGCGGACTGGTCCCGGCGAGATCGCTCTACGAACCGCTTATCCAGTTCTCTTCCTGATGGTCCTCGTAGGGATTGCGACTTCAACGCGGGAGGGGCGGCGTTCCGCCAGGCTGTCTTGCGGGTTGGCCGTGTTCGCGATCGTGCTGATCAGCGTAACGATGGTTTCCTGTGGACTGGTTGGCACGACCCCGAGTCCCCAATCCACGTCTGCAACAGGCGGTGGCTCAGTGACTTCCCACATCACGCTGCAAGCCCAATCCGGAACCGTCACGACAACTCTTACTACATTGTCCATCACCGTGCCGTAAGGGTGAAGTCATGTAAATGTGCTTTCGCAACCCGTTCCACCGTACTTTCAGGAGTCGGATGCCATTCCAGCAGAACCTGGTCCGTGTTTCAGTACCGTCCAGTAGACATGCCGCGTGCGAGCGTTCAATGCCACGGGAATATTGATCTTTCAGTCTGACGATGTCCATGTCTAACGCAACTCTGTCACGACAAACCAGATTGGCATCTACGCAAACGGCTAACACGCGCAGATCGCGGTCAACGACATCCGGCACCATCGGAAACAGCCAGTCGGGTAATTCGTTCTTCGACACGCCGGTTCCGGTTCAGGACCCAGCGCCAGCCCATGCCATCCGTGTCGCTCCTCACTGATGAATAAGTGTCTGCTAGGCCTCCGAAGGGCAAAACGTAGTTTGATCGACACAGGCCAGCGACTGACAAGCGGCGTCCTTGAAAATCCGGCAACTCTCACATTCCGTCTATAACGACGTCGGCTCTGTCAAGACACACTTCTCCGGGCACCTGCCTGGAAGTGTTTTTCTTTAACCCGAAATCTTTTTCCAGCGACCAAGGTTCGTGCTCGAATCGTTCGATGGAACCGCCCAGGTTCCACCAGCCATCTATTCGATCCCAACCCGCGTCAGGACCATGATTACCTGTTCAAACTCCCCAACGCTTTGGGGAGGCAGGATGCCCACTCAATAAGCCGGTCTTTAACCACGACCACAGAATGTGCCGGGCTGTCCTGCATGCGAACCCTGGATTAGCTGCGCATAGTTCACCTGCAAGCGCAGCATCCAGTACAACCTCACTGCCAGCTTCCGTGCCATGGCTACTTTCGCCAGCGCACGACACTTCCGCTGAGCCAATCGTTGATACGCACGACGCATCTCCGGCTCATAACGCACGGCACTCTGCGCCGCTTCCACCAGTAACCCACGCAGAAACGGATTGCCCTGTTTGCTGATGTGTCCCAGCCGCTGCTGGCGCCCGCCGCTGGAATGCTCGCTGGGAATCAGTCCCAGGTAGCTGGCGACCTGTTTGCCCCGCTGGAAACGCTCCGCAGGTCCCATCGTCAGCGCGAACGCCAGCGCCGTGACCGGTCCCACGCCCGGATGCGTCATCAATCGTCGTGCCGCCGGCCGCGCCGAAGCCTGCTCGGCCACCGCACGGTCCAACTCGCTGATCGACGCCTCCAGTTGATCGAGCAGTTGCAGCAGCTCCGCATCTCGCCGGTCGGTCTTCTGCTTCCGCTCGCAACTAGCCCGTATCTTCGCCGCATCCCCGATCCACACCTCCTGTCCCAACTCCCCCAGCATTCGCTCCAACCACTGCGATTGCCCGCTGGCCTCGATCCCCACTCGTACGGGCCCTTCCAGTCCGGCGTAAAAAGCCCGCACCTCCTCCTTTCTTTCGTGACTCAGTGCCTTCTCCACCAGCTCTCCGGTCACCGAGTCCAACACCGCGATCTGCTGATAGCTCGGATGAAAATCGCAGCCTATAATCTTCATTGCGGCTCCTTTCTCCCGAGCCTTGGTCGCTGATCACGCCAAGTCTACCCGGGTCCAAGGAGCCGACGTCGTTATGAAATCAACAAGACGATCAGGATCTGGCCGACCTGCTCTGCAGAGTTTCGTGGATGGTCCGGGAATTTCCCGACATGTCTCTATCCCGCCGCGATTGACACCGCCTGACGCTTTCCGCCGGTCGTCGCATCTGTATCCTGAGGAGGATCAAGCAAAGTGAACAAAGTGACTGCGAAAACAATCAAGTTCCCTCGTTGTATGAGTGGCTGGGTGGAGCGGACAATTTCTAGCCAGCATCGACTATTCTGGCTCAACTCTAGTTCTGAGCGCTCGCTGCCAAGTTCTCATCACACAGTCTGACTAGCCCGGACGCGATATCTGCAGCCAAGGGGATTACCGTGCTGACGCGCGTGATATCAAGCACTTCGCGCACACGGGGCCGTATCCCCACGAGTACGAAACGCCCGCCCGAGTTCTTGGTGGACGTGTAAACGCCTACGATGAAACCGATCCCTGCAGAGCCGATGTCGGGCACTTCGCTGAAATCGGCTAGAACTTTCTTGTAGTTCGCTCCCTTGATTTCATTCTTTTTGGCGCGCAGGTATTCCTGGTCCGCTGTGATGAAATGCCCTTCGCAGCGCACGAGGCAAATTTCGTCTTTCAGGCTGACCTCGATGAGCATCGGCTTGGAGTCCATGCCTTCACTTAATAAAGCGAAAATGGGAGGCAGATTAGGTCACACAATTGGGAAAATTCTTGTGCAAAGATCGCATAATCCGAATTTCACGGAATTGAGAGTCGGGAAGATTTATTGGGTTGACTTGAGACGTTCCAGACTTGTGCTTCATGAAGTGATTGTCCCGCCTCATCGCGAATTCCCACTAGGATTTCTTGATCTGCCTAAACGCTAGTAAGTGTTCGTAGATGTGCTCCGCCGCATGAATCTGACCCAATAACCTACATCAACCTGCGGAAGCCGTCTTCGCCATGGCGCGCACCGCGTCCGCTTCGGTGTTGGAGACCTCGAAGACGGTGTAGAGTTTGGTGACCTGCAGCAATTCGTTGAACCTCGAACCAAGATTGCACAACCGCAGCGATGCCCCGGCCGATTTCGCGCTCGAATAGGCGGTGACAAGCGCACCAAGACCGGAGCTGTCAATCTGCGTGATATTGCTCAGGTTCAGGACAATGTTCTTCTTGCCCTCGGCCAGTAGGCTCTTCACTTTTTCTCGCAAAGCGCTGGTTTCCTCTCCGAGGACGATACGCCCTTCCAGCGCTATCACTGTAACTCCATCCACTTCGCGGTCCGTAATCTTCAGTGCCATGTTTGGTCTCCCTCTCTCCTAGGGAATTGATTGCTGCAGCAACCAGGGTGGGGCTAAATATACACCCGCAGCGCTTTTGGCACGAATCCTCAGACTGGAGCGGAGTATATACGCATTCGCCTGCCCAAAGGCTCGTGCAGGCTTATATAGTCCGCCAATCTTTGAGCTTGCAGCTTCTGCAAGATCGCGGGATTTACGGAGGCTTCCCGGATGGTGATCAACGCCCATCGCCAGATATTCGTAACCACTTCCATAGATTCTGTCGAAACCGTGCTCTGAGTCTCCAAGAATCAACTGTTCGACCCCGCGGGTCCGGCCCAGGCGCCTCGTCGATCTTCTCGACCGCATGAACATTCTGCAATGATTGGCAAGAGCACCCCACAATGCGGAGACTCCGTCGCAAACAAGAAGCGAAATCCAGCCACGCAACCCCAGACAAACAGGATATGGTCTTTCGACCCAATCTCTCATGACCCGAAGGTTGTTGGTTCAAATCCAACCCCCGCAACCAATTCTAGTTGTTCGTTTACAAGGGCTTGCCAACCAACGGCAGGCCCTTTGCTGTCGAGAAAAGGTCCAGAAGAGTCCAGAATTTCTCCCAACCGGGCCGCGAGTCGCATGTCATCTTCCCTTTGCCGCGTGACTGTAAACTCCGAACGTCATCTCCGCGTCGCTGTTGGCCAAGCCGTTGCCACAATTTCAGTGGTACGTTCAGCCTGACCATCGCTGAAGCTGAGAAATGACGGAAGGCGTGACCTTGCATTCTTCTTCAAGCTTGACCGCGAGAGTTATTGCGATGCGTTGAAATACAAGATTTATTTATATAGAACAATATGTATTGGTTAATACAAGAGAATCTGGACGAACGGAAAGCGATAAAACACACATTGAAGCGCCTTTTCCCTTAGGTGTATATTCTAGTTCCGCCGGTTTCGAGAGTACGAAACTGAAGTCGTGGCACATGAGAACCGGCTGGGCGGGCCCCCGATTCGAGCGGACGTCGACTGCTTCTTGAAGGTGTGGCGTGCCCGACAACAAACAACCCCCGTTTGCTGATCCCGACCGGCCGAAATCTAACCTCACGCAGGATGCTGTCATCAGCGACCCTTTCGCCACCATCATACCGAGCGATGACCAACCCACTCTTGCTCCAGGTTCCGCGACTCCTGCGCGCTATTTCATTGAACCTCAACTGAGTGACACGACTGCGCACTACCGAGTCGGAGCCGTGGTTGCCGGACGCTATCAAATCCTTCGGGTCCTCGGCGAAGGCGGCATGGGGACGGTCTACATGGCGACGGACCGCGAGCTCAACCGTACGGTGGCATTAAAGACGGTCCGACAAGAATATGCCAGTAATCCAGCCCTGATCCAGCGATTCAAGCAGGAACTGATCCTCGCCCGGGAGGTGACTCACCGCAATGTGGTTCGGATCTTTGACCTTGGCGAAGCCGAGGGCGTCAAGTTCATCACCATGGAGTACGTCGACGGCGAACCGCTCGTTGACGTCCTGCATCGACGCGGCAAGTTTCCTCCCAAGGAGGCCGCGGATATTATTGAGAAGGTATGCCTCGCCCTCGAAGCAGCCCACGCCGAGAGCGTGGTCCACCGCGATTTGAAGCCCGGAAACATCATGCAGGACAAGCAAGGGCGAATCGTGGTGATGGACTTCGGTCTGGCCCACTCGGTTCATATGTCGAGTGCCAACCTCGGCCCCGAATCAGCACCGGTTGCCAGCTTCGAGATGGATTCATCGTATCGCTCCATGCCCGGCTCTCTCGTCGGCACGCCGAGATATATGTCCCCTGAACAGGCGCTGCGCGAAGAGGTCGACGCGCGCTCGGACATCTATGCCCTGGGGCTGATTTTCTACGAACTCTTGACCGGGGAAATCCCTTTCAAGTCCTCACAGCCGATGGAGGCGTTACTGAAGCGGACGCAGGAGGACCCGCCGGCGCTGATCGTAGTCGACCCGCAAATCCCGCGCGCGTTGAGCTATGTTGTCGCCAAATGCCTTCAAAGGGAGCGAAAGTTGAGGTACCAGTCGGTAGCGGATTTGCTTACCGACCTGAACCGTTGGCGCAAGCCGGTCCGGCGGAGCCGGGTCTACGCGGCCGCAGGCACCGCAATCCTTCTGATCGTTGGCGTGCAGTTGCTGGTTCAGCGCAAAGCGGCGCCGGCGCAACACGCTCCCCTATCGATCCTCGTCGCGGATTTCAAAAACAATACGGGCGACTCCGTTTTCGACGGCACACTCGAACCGGCTCTCGGAACGGCCCTGGAAGGGGCATCTTTCATAACCGATTTCGATCGCGGGCAGGCTCACAAAATCGCCGCTGAGCTTCAACCTGGGGCAGCGACACTCGATGAGCAGCTCGCACGGCTGGTCGCAACCCGGGAGAACATTAACGTCGTCGTCAGCGGCGCCGTCTCGCCCAAGAGGAACGCCTACGATATCCAAGTGCGTGCCGTTGATCCGACGAACGGAAAGGTCCTGGTTACGGCCAACGATACCGCGGATAAAAAGGATGTCCTGCGAACGCTCGGAAAGCTCGCCGCGCCCATTCGGAGCGTGCTCGGAGACAAGACCCCAGAATCCGTGCAGGTTTCCGCGGCCGAAACGTTCAGCACAGACTCCTTGGAAGCCGCCCACGAATATTCGGAGGCCGGGGCGGCCGATTTCGCGGGCAATTCGGACCAAGCCATTCAGCACGGGCTCAAAGCGGTTCAACTTGATCCCAATCTGGGGCGGGCGTACGCCATTGTTGCCATCCAGTATTACAACATGGGCCAGACCCAACAGGCGGAAAAATACTTTAAACTGGCGCTTTCCAAACTTGACCACATGAGCGACCGAGAAAAGTACCGCACCCGCGGCGCCTACTACCTCGCAACAGACGCAATCGACAAGGCACAGGAGGAATTCAGTCAACTCGTCAAGCTGTTTCCCGCGGATTCGGCGGGCCACGCAAACCTTGCGGCCGCGTATTTCTTTCATCGCGACATGGCTCCTGCCGTAGAGGAGGCGCGAAAAACCCTGGCGATGTATCCCAGAGATGTCCTTACGCGTAACAACGTCAGCCTATATGACATGTACGCGGGGGACTTCGCTGCCGGGATCGAAGAAGCCAAGGCCACTCTGGAGATGAATCCGGCCTTAGCGAAGGGTTACGAAGGCTTGGCACTGTCTCAACTCGGGCTGGGCCATCCGGAAGAGGCTTCCGCGACCTATGAGAAATTGGCGAAAATCAAGCCGCAAGGGATCTCGCCAGCCGCTATCGGCCGGGCCGACGTGGTCCTTTACGAAGGCCGTCCTAACGACGCGATCAAGATCCTGGAGCAGGGCACTCGTGATGACTTGGCCGACAAGAATCCGGATGGCGCTGCCAAGAAACTTGTCATGCTCGGAGACGCCTATTTGATGGCCCATAACGCGGCTCAGGCACTTGGCGCGGCCGATCAGGCGGTGAAACAGAGCAAGGATTTCGGGATCGAGTACCTTGCGGCGCGCGTCTATCTCGGCGCAAACAAGCCGCAGAAGGCGCTCGCTCTTGCGAAGGACTTGGGCAGCCAGCTGGAGGGCGATCCGGAGGCGTACGGGAAGTTGATCGAAGCCGAGGCCGCGTTCGGCGCCGGCAAAGCCCGGGAAGCTCTCGACCTCATCAATGACTCGCGCAAATTTGCAGATACGTGGATGGGCCGGTATGACGCGGCCCTGGCTTACTCGCGCGCCGAAAGGTACGCAGAGGCGGATTCGGAACTCGAGATTTGCGTGAAGCGGCGCGGCGAAGCGACAGCGCTTTTTCTCGATGAGTCGCCGACGTACTATTTGTTCCCGCCGGTTTACTATTATCTGGGCCGCGCTCAGGAGGGTTTGGGCAGCCCAAACGCGACTGAGTCCTACAAAACATTCCTCGCGATCAAAGAAAAAGGTAGTGACCCGCTGGTGGCCGACGCCCGACGCCGCCTTGGGTCACACTAAAGGAGCGCACGGCTGGTTGCCGCTGAGCTCGCGGGATATTGCCCACCACTCCCAAGCTTGGGCTTCCGCCTTACGGTGAGTGACTAAGCTCCCACGTGTCGTTTATTGCGCCACCGCCGGTGGTGAATCCCCCGAAGACCACCACGGCGTTCAGGGTGCCATCGTAGTTCATTCCAAAAGCGTACCGTTGGGGCGGTGCCTGCATTGGAGTCACCTGAGTCCAAGTGCCTCCGTCCCAAGTCCACGTGTCACTAAAACCGACGGCGGCGGTGTTTATGATGCCGGTGCCGCCAAACAGCACAACCACGCCGAGGTCTGGATCGAAGGCCGTGTTGTGAAGATCTCGCGCGGATGGAGACATGGCTGGGGACTGCTGGTACCAGTTCGTTCCGTTCCACACCCAGGTATCACCCAAGTTGCCCGTCGAGCCGGTTCCGCCAAACAGCATGACGTTTCCTGCCGGGTCAGTGGCCAACACCGTCCGCCGCGCCGACGGGCTGGACGTGGGCGTCATCTGCGTCCACGTCCACGTGTTTGGCGGAGAAAATGACAACACCCAAGTGTCATTGAAAAACGTCGTGTTATTGCGCGCGATGCCGCCAAACATCACGATGGTTCCCGTATTCGGGTCGTATGCCATTCCTTGGCTATCGAACCTTCGTCCGACGAGTGCAGCTCCGGACGGGGATACTGCCGGGGAGATTTGGGTCCAGGTCGAGTTTGATTCGTCCCAAACCCAAGTGTCGTTGAAGTCCTGCGTCGAGAGATCGCTCCCTCCAAAGAGCACAACCTTATTGGCTGCGGGGTAGTAAACCATGGCGGCGCCTGAACGTGCCAGTGGGTTGCCGGTTGTGGTTGGAAGTAGCTGGGTCCACTGACCACCCTTCAACTGCCACGTATCGTTCTGGACAGCATAGTTCAAGTTGTCAAAAGTCTGATTTCCGCCAAACAGCAGAGTAGACATGCTCACTGGATCGTACGCCATCGCCACACAGCACCGTGGACCCGGCTGGCTCGTCGCCGAAAGCGGGCCGTAGTTCAGAATGCCCACTGCCAGCGTTGTCGACCCGCAGACCGCTCCCGTGCAAGCTTGAATAGTGGAAGTTCCGGTTGAAAGCCCGAAAGCTGCCCCATGATTGCTCGCGTCGTTGGTGATCTGGGCTACAGGCGTCCCCGACAAATCTGTCTCGCTCCACGTCACGGAGGCCAGTTGCTGGGGGCTGCCGGGACTGAAGGTGCCGGTGGCGATGAATCGCCGAGTCCCGCCCACGGTGGTCGAAGGCGGGTCCGGGGTCACCGTAATCGAAGCGAGGTACGGCGGGAAAAACGTGCTCGGCGTCGCTAGCTCCGCGCTGCCCAAAGCAGCCGCACCGTCTCCGCCTGCAACCAACACCTGGCCGTTGTCGAGCAGCGCGGCGGTCTGGTTAAACCGTGCCGTGCTCATGCTGCCGGCAAAAGCGAAAGTGCCGGCCGTCGGATCGTACAGCTCCGTTGTGGAAGTGGCAATGCCCCCGCTCTGACCTCCCGCTACCAGTACTTCACCATTATTGAGCAGCGTGGCAGTGTGGAAAGCGTGGGAAATGTTCATGGCCCCGGTGAGCGCGAATGCTCCCGTCGCGGGGTTGAAAAGCTCCGCACTCGCCAAGTTGGCACCGTTCGTTCCGCCCGTGACCAGCACCATGCCGCCGTTCAGGAGCGTCGCCGTGTGAGCGTAACGGCCGTTATTCAGGCTTCCCGTCGTCGGGGCGAAAGTGCCGGCGACGGGATCGTACAGCTCCGCAGAGCTTGTCGCCCCCTGACCGCCTGCAATCAACACCATGCCGTTATTGAGCAGTGTTGCCGTGTGTTGTGCGCGCGCAGTCGACATGCTCCCGGTTGCGGTGAACGTCCCGGCGGAGGGATTGTACAGCTCCGCACTCGCCAAGAGAGTTCCGCCGTTGAACCCACCCGCGATCAACACCAAGCCGTTCTTGAGCAACGTTGCCGTCTGGTTCTGGCGGGCGACGGTCATGGCACCGGTAGCCGTGAACGTTCCCGTGCCGGGGTTGTAAAGTTCCGCCGACTGCAAGGACGAGGGGAAGGTCGGCCCTACGCCTCCCGTAATCAGCACGGTGCCGTTGTTGAGCAATGTTGCCGCGTGATCCACGCGCGGCGCGGTCATGTTGCCGGTAGTAGCCGCGAACGTCCCAGTGGGAGGGGGCGTGTACAATTCCGCCGTAGTTGAATTGACCACCCCTCCGGCAACGAGTACGGCACCGTTGTCGAGCAATGTCGCCGTGTTGCTCTCGCCCAGACCGGCTCCGCCCGTGGGGGTGAATCCTGCGCCAGGCACCGGCACTGTGATCGTCGTTTGAAATGACTGGGCGCTTTCTATGCCTCCGCCCAATGCAGTGACCACATAGCAGTAGGTAACACCCGTGGCAAGACCGGTGTCCGTGAAGAAGAGAGCGCCAGTCGAGCCTACTTTTAGAAAGTTACAGCTCGGATACACGGCCCTATAAACATTGTAGCTAGTGACGTTGCTGGTGGGGCTGGCATTCCAACTGACCGTCGCCGAGGTCGCTGACGCCAGCACGGCTCCCCGCATTGTCGGCGCTTGCGGCGCTACGTTGAACGGGTTCGACGTAGCGGGTGTGGCATTGCTCGCCGAGGCGACTAACGTGTAGATCCCGGCGTCGTTGTTGATGGTTACCTCCGAGAAGTTAGCAATTCCATCAGGTCCGGTCAGCTGTGATGGCGTGCTCGATAGCGTCCCTCCGTACGGATTCGGACCGATACTGAGAGTGATTAGAAGGCCCGAAACCACTGCTCCAGTGTTGTCAGTCGCCTTTACTTGAGGGGAAGTTATTCCGCTGTTCGCGATGGTGTTACTGGGTTGCTGTATGAATGTCAGATTAATACCGCTGACGGTTACCGTCAGGGTACGGCTCGCCATCTGGTGGACTGGTGCCGAGTTGTCCGTGACCGTCACCACGAGGTTGAATGTGCCCGCTGCGGTTGGTGTGCCGGTAATCGAGCCATTGGCGTTGAGCGTTATTCCGTCGACGCTGCCAGACGTCCACGTGTAGGGTGGGGTGCCTCCAAACGCCGTGGCACTGGAGCTGTAGGCAGACCCGGCGGCGCCGTTCGGGAGCGCAGAGGTAGTCACAAACAGCGGCGCGACCACCGGCGGTGTAGTGGCAGTCGTGTTGGTGTTGACCGCGTGCGGCGCGATGACGGGAGTAACCTGGTTGACGATGCTTGACATGGTCACCGGATCCGTCTGGCCGCGCAGTGTGATGAAAGCGGAGTCGCCTGGCGACAGAAGAAGAGTGGCGTCGCCCGGTGCCGGATGAACGATATTGATTTGCGACGGGTCCGTGAATTGAGGAGTACCCGCATTGACGTTGACAATGCCTTGTTGTACGGGCACCAACTGGCAATTCGCGCCGGTTTGCGTCGTATAGACTTGATTCACAATCAATTGCACGGGCACGTTAGGGGTTGTTCCCGCAAATTTCACCGTATATGCAGCAGACGTGTTGCCGTTGTTAGTCACCGTGTAGGTTGCGTCCGTCACTGGATTATTCGCGACGATACTCGAGTCAGCGATACTCGAGTTCGCAGCAGTGGCCTGCACGGTCTGATTCACGACAGCAGAATTTGGAAGATTGGGGTGCACGATATTAATGGCTTCGGTGCTCGGATGCACAATGTTGATGGCGCTGACGTTCGGGTGGACGATGTTGATGGCATTGATCGATGGATGCACGATATTGATATCGTACGTTTCCACTCCAGTGATGTTCGTGTTCGCGGGGGCAGCGTCGGGATTGACCAGCGCCGGCACCGTACCGTCGGCGTTCAATACGACGAAGCTGGACAAGCCACCCGCAAGGACGTTCCCATTCACATCTGTTTCAATCACATTGACCGTGATGCTCGCCGTGGGACTGCTTGAAAGCGCGAAGACCGTGCGTGTGGCCCCGGAGTGCGGAGGAACGACCACCTGTGCCGTTGTGACCGGCGCGGGCAGCGGATTAGGTAACGAAGGTTGATTGGGGACCGCCTGCTGAAAGGACGCGTAACCCCCCGGGTTTTGCCCGGTAATATTAAAGGATCCGGGCGGCTGGGTTGGGATCGAGAGACCGAAATACTTTTGGAGGTTCGTCGAATTCTGCACAAGGATAGCAAACGCGCGCTGAAGGGTTGTGCTGAGCGGTTTCGAATTCTGCGGCGAGGAAACAGTTAGCCCCTGCGTTATGGGGACCTCATAGATGTTTTGATTGCGGTCGCCTTCGTATCCCGTGACGCATGCCGGTAAGGGCGTCCCATTGTAGATGCTGCTCGTTTGGCCGGGGAGGGGTGGAGGATAGTACGTCGTCCAGTCTTGTAAGCCTGTACTCGGACTGATTGGGGGAGGAATCACATCCTGATTGCTGGCGTGAACTTCATAGAACACCGGTGAGCTGGCCGGCGCGCGGGGAGGATTGTTATAGATCCACCCGCCTCCGGGGGTCGAGACGAACTGCTGCGCCGCGACATCCGTGTAGTCGCCAATGAATGGTACTGTCCCCTGAGCGAACATCGGCAAATTGGGGGCGTTGAACTTCAATTGCTCCAACTGAAGCGCACCCAAATTGAAATCGCCCAAACCCGGAAGGCCAAAATCGTAGCGAGAAACCCGTGCGTTTGTAAAAACCGGTTGGAGCCCGCCATTCGATTGAGCGACCACAACATCAAGCGTGTGCCGGCGAACCTTGAGCGCGGCGTCGTCAACGTATGGGGCGAAAAGCACTGCGGTGGGGTCGCCCACAGGCGAACGGTCCTCCTCGAAGAACTGCCCAATGGGATCCGGCGCGAATGGAGTATTCGGCGTGTAAACGCCGGTGGTGCCGTCCAGCCGCAAGTCGTAATAGGTCAGCATCAACTTTCCGCCCGCAAATGTCATGGCGGGTATGAACTGGTGGCCGCGACTAAAAGAGTCTGTGTCCGCCGGGTAATCACTATCGGTCAGAGGATTGTTGTCGACTGGCGTCGGTGCCAAAAAGTTAAGCCCGTCGTGCGAGGTGCTGAGCACGATGCGCGCGTCTGCGCTCGGTCCTACACCGCGTTCCGACCAGGCTACGTACACGTTGCCGGTGTGGCCGGGTATTCCACTGTCATCCACGGTGATGGCAGGCGAGGTTTGCATCCGGAACTCCGTCGCCGAGGTATTCTGATCGAACATGGCGTGGGCACTGGGCGTGAGAATGCTGTAAGGCATTAACTTTCGGATCGGGAAGGCCTTGACAAAAGTGTTGCCGCCATCGAAGGATTCGGTAACAACAATCTTGTCCTTCGTCATGTCAGGGTCATCGTCGGTCGAGTCTGAATCGGTGGTGACGCTGAACACGCGCCACGTCACAAAGATGTGACCGGTCTCAGGATCAATGGCGATTTCCGCGCCTTGGTTGAGTCTATAGTGGCTGATTACAACGGGTGTTGACCAAGTCCTGCCGCAATCTCCTGATTTTGTGAATTTGATCTTGCTATATACGTTGGGGGCAGTTCCCGTGAACACCGAATAGGCGATGTAGACGTTCCCGCCTGGGAAGGATTGGGTTACGCTGGCGCCGTTATCTTCCGGTACGTTGAAGGTACAAGTTTTCGCGCCTGCGCGGGGAACATCTACTGCGATCCAAGGCTTATCAATGAAACGAGTGGCGGTGCCCTTGTCAACTTCTACGGTTCCGAGGTAGCGAATCGGATCGGAGGTCGGAATGTTCGGATAGCCGGGGTCGGAGGCATCTCCGTTTTCTTTGTTGTTCAAATCAATGAATCTCGTCACAAACACCCCGCCAAGATTGGTGCCCCGGTTGAATGCGATGCCGCTGTAATAGAACATTCCGTTGGTGCCTGCGCGCACCACCGGATCAGACGCCGCTCCAAACCCCTTCATAGGAGAACTCGCGCCAAGCGAGGACAGATCTTGCGGGAACCCAGGCAACAGGGTGCTCTTCCACGTTTGACCGCCATCAAAGGATTTGAAGACTCCGAGCCACGCGTCTCCGTCAAGCTCGTCGATCGTCACCGTATCGACGAGGTTGAGGTCGACCGTACGGTAGTCATTCGCTCCGGCCAGCAGGTGTCGCGGATTTCGCGTGGAAACGGCGATGGACGGCTCGTTTTGCTGTCGCAAAAACGGATCGCCGCCTGGCCACTGCGTTCCCGATACCATGTTGACGTTCTGACCTGGCGTTGGTCCTTGCGCGCTCAGCGTGACGGGAAAGAAAAGCAGGAGTGCAAGGATAAATTTCCAAGAGAACAGCGCGATCTTCCTCATTGAAACACACGAGGTGGAAATGTCCCGATGAGCAACCGGTCTGGGTGGTCGCATGAGAGCCTCCACTGGACGCCGATATCCAGCTCAACGAGACTCAGCACTCGGGACGAGTTGAAACTGGTCACGCCGAGCAAATGGGGCCTAAGTTGGCGGATTCTGCGCCACGCTGGATGTGATGTCAACCACAAAATCGGATACTAGTCGTACTACGCGGTGCAGTGGAGCGTAGCCCGACGAAAGTGGGGTCGTGAACTGTTCATTACCCGGAAATTCACCCGTCAGGGCTCAGTCTGGTTCTGTAACATTTCCGTCAGAATATTTCGACCATAGTTCCGTTACACAGGGCATGGTGATGCGGTTGTATTTTGACGCAGCATTTTTAGGATCGTGCGTTCGTCGACGAGACAAGCCAGGAGGACATGAGCATACCCCACCACGTCTTCCAGAGCATTCGCACAGGCCTGAAACTGATCTGGCAAATCGCCAAAACAGTTCGGAACACTCCTCGTTTGTGTTTCCTTTCCCCAGGGAAGCAAATACCGAACGTTCTCGGACAGCTTTGTCCTGAGCCCCAGAAACTCCCAGAGCTCATGCTCTTCAGGCTTGACACTCTTTCTGTGTTAGTCGATGACGAAGAGGTCGTCTGTTTTAAGTTGAGGAGTATCACAGCGATGCATGGTTGACACAGTGGAGCGTGTTTCGAACGCCGTCAGCAAGTTCGTAGGCTTGAAGCCTGGCCGGGGCCGCCTTTTGATGATAGGCAATGGTTGCACGGGCGCACGGCAACACGCATTCCGGTAGGGATGGCTTGGATCCGCCGGCTGGTCTTTTAACAGATTGCCGCAGAAAAGGGGAACACGGTCCGCCACCCAAGTTGTAATTTTCGGACAATATGACGGCAGGCTGGGAATACGAATCACGCGGCTTCGTTCATCGCGCGGGAAAGATTTGGGACAGAAGTCCAATTGCTCAAATGCCCGTTAAATCGCACAGAATCAACGGGTCGTTTAATCTAGTACGTTCTCATAACCTGAAGGTTGTTGGTTCAAATCCAACCCCCGCAACCATCTCCTAGTATCGCCCGCGATCATCGAGAAAGTTCCCGCGCGGGCCTCATGAAGCTGTGCCGGAACTGTGCCAAAACCCTATCTTTTTGGGTTGTTGGGGTTAGCCTTGAGCGAGAAGCAGATTCCCCAAATTGTTGAAAACGCTGACAAACGATATGAAAGAATGGAGGCTTTGGAACGGGTGGCTGTGCTTCGAAGGCAGATGGTCTATGCAGATGAGCTACGGGCGCGTGGTCTGGCGTTATTCAAATCTATCGCGGAATGGGAGGTTTTGAAAGTTCCAGCGCATCGGTACAGCTCCGATGGCTGCTTCTTCTAGCCTTTGCCGTTTGCAGCTCCGCTTCCGTTGCTCGCCGCTTTTTGCAAATCGGAGAACGGCACGACGATTCCGTGCATCGGCGCGATTGTCTTCACGTCGAGCTTCAGGGTTTCGATCTGTTTCAGCAGGTTGGCCATGAAGACCGGGGGACGGATGCCGCCGGGCGCGGCGAGTTCGGGAAGGTCGGGGGTGAAATCGTCGGCTTCCTCCAGGATTTTTTCCTTGGGAAAATAGACGATCAGCATGCCCGCGTTATGCATCGAGCCTTCCTCGTGATAAATCGCGAGGGTTCGACTGCCGTCGCTCAGTTCGTGTTTGTCCTTCACTGGAATGAACGTCGGTTTCTTGGCGCCCTTGGACATGTTGTCCGGGTTGAGCGAGCGCGGCGTGGCCCAGGCGCGCTGGTAAAACGGCACGTTGATGGACTGCGTGATGATCGTGGCGCCTTCCGCGACGTACGTCCGCACGCCGCCGGAATGATCGAAGTGCGAGTGCGTGTTGATCAGGTACTTGATCGGCTTATTGGGAACGAGCTTTTTTGCTTCGGCGATCACCGCGAGTGAGCGCGCTTCGCTGAGCGGCGCCTCGATTACCGTGATATAGGTCGGAAACTCAACGACCATGCTGTTATGCGAGCCGCCCGCGACAAACCAGATTCCGTCGCCGAGCTTTTGCGATGTGACCTTGATCGCAGGCGGCGTGGCGGTCTTGACGGCCTCCGGCACGGAAAGACTCAGGCCGGGATTGGCTTTGACGCTGGTGACCGTCAGGTCGAGCACCATTTGTCCGCCCTCTTTCTGCGCGATCATGGTCGGGAACTGCACGCCGTTGAAATCCTTGTAATCCGAATACAAAGTTTCGATAAGTGTGTCTCCCAGGACCGGGGTTGGGACCCACGCGTCCGTCTTCGTCACGAAATTGTGCGCGTCAATCGTGCCGGACAGTGTGTATTTGCCCGACTTGAAGGTAATCTCCGTGCCTCGGACGCCTTTTGTCGCCGTGGGGTTGTTCTCCATCGCCGCTTTCAGAAAGCCGTGCGGAGTAAGCCAAATCTGGAGCTGTCTCTCTGCGGCCACGCCGGGCTGAGGGATGGTCTTGCCGCCTGGCATGTCCCAGGCACTATCGCCGCTCACGAAATTCGCTTGTTTGTCGTCGCCCGCGAATGGACGTCCGCCGCCCTTGACCATGGGATTCGGTTCGGAGTGCACCAAATCCTCTTGTGCCGATTTCGAGCTGTAGTCGATCGTCCGCGTGTAGCTCGTAAGATTGGTGGACGGCCACGGCGCGCCTGGAGTCCAGGCCTGCCCGAACGAATAGATGTGGCCGGTCCCTGAATACTGAATCGAGGTTAGGTTGCCCATCGCCTTCTGCGCAGCGTCCAAGACAGCTTTCGGATCGACTTCCGTTTCGTCTTTTTTCGCGTCGGGCGTTTCCTGCGCGAACGCAGAACCCGAGCACAAGAGAAATAGGCCCAACAGGATGCCCAATCGCTTCCCCATAGTTCCTCCGTCTTGCTGCTCCAAGTTGAAATCAAGATTCTACTTTTGCGGCGATCATACGACAACCCAACTTATAAGGGAAGGTTCCCAGGAAGTTAAACGTGCATCACTGGCCGACGGCCGGACTCCGATCTAGTTTTTTGGGGTCGCCGACGATCGTCCACCGCGCGCCGTTGACGCTGACCGAGCGGCGGCCTAAGATGGTGGTTCCACGAAGGCTGACGCCGGATGTCCTCCCCTTTCCGACTTGCAAGAATCATCGCGCGACCGTTGTTGCTTATGTTGGTTCTCTGCGCGCCCGCCGCCACGGCCGAACAAGTCAAAAATTTAAAGCCGCAGGGTTACGTAAACGATTTCGCCGGCGTGTTGAGCGCGCAGGCAAAAGACAAGCTGACGGCGCTGTGCGGGGAAGTTGACCAAAAGGCGGAGGCGCAAATCGCGATCGTCACCGTTTCCTCGCTCGAGGGCCAGCCGGTCGAGCAATTCACGCATGATTTGTTCACCGCTTGGGGAGTGGGTCCGAAGCAGAAGGACCGCGGCGTTATGATCCTGGTCGCGCCGAACGACCGCAAGTATTGGACCGAGGTTGGGTACGGGCTCGAGCCGATCCTACCCGATGGCAAAGTAGGAGGCTTCGGGCGCGAGGCGATACCGTTCTTCCGGCAGAACGACTACAGCGGCGCCGTCCTTCTGATGGCGGAGCGCGTCGCCTCCGTCATTGCCGAGGACCGGAAGATTACGCTCGATTCACTTTCGGGCGCGCCCGCCGCTCCTAGCAAACCAGAACGTCCTGTCTCGCCGGTGTCCAGCGTCATATGGGGACTGATTTTTATTGTCTTCATCTTTTTCCCGGTGTTGGGTTTCGTCCTGAGTTTACTGTTCGGAGGCGCGATCGGTTCGAGCCGCCGGGGAGGCGGGTGGTACGGCGGGGGCTCATGGGGCGGAGGCGGATTTTCGGGCGGCGGGGGCGGAGGTGGATTTGGCGGCTTCGGCGGCGGATCGTCCGGAGGCGGCGGCGCGGGCGGCGGCTGGTGAAATTTGATCGCGAGAGGGTGAAACTTGATCGATCCTATGCTCGATGAACTGGTCCGGAAGCTCAAGGCTGCGGCGGGCGCTAATCTGAAATCCGTGATCCTATACGGCTCGGCCGCGACCGAAGAGTTTCATGCGAAGCACAGCGATCTGAATCTGCTGTGCGTGGTGGATCAAGCGGATGCGGCGCACCTCGAAGCCTTGCACGGCGCCGCGGAGTGGTGGATTCGCCGCGGACAGCGCGCGCCGCTCGTTTTTACGCTAGACGAACTCCGCCGGTCTGCCGACATCTTTGCGATCGAGCTTCTGGACATGAAATCCCGCCATCGGGTCTTGCACGGAGGAAACGTCTTGACCGGTTTGGAGGTCCCGCTCCAATTTCATTCGATTCAAGTGGAGCACGAGCTGCGAAGCAATTGGCTCCGCCTCCGCCAGGCCATTCTTGCGGCTCCCAAGAAACCGAAAATATATTTGGAAATCATGACCGCGTCGTTTGCATCCTTCGCGGCGCTCTTTCGCCACGCGCTGATCGCGCTCGGAGAACCGCCTGCGGAGACGAAGCGCGAAGCCGTCGATCGAATTGCCAAATTCGCGGGCGTGGACCCCGCAGGATTTCACGCGATTCTGGCGATTCGAGAAGGAAAATTAAAGGAGCGGGACGTCAACGTGGACAGCACAATGAACCAGTATTTTGCGTTTGTGGAGGCGGTCACCGATCGATTCGACCGGCAGATCGAAGCGAAACGATAGCAGGGAATTTTGACGGAGGACGCGCATGAAAACCGGAGTGATCGTCTTGGTGGTTGTGGCCATACTCGGACTGCTTGTTGGCGGTGCGTACGTTGGCAGCCGCAATCAGATGGTGATGAAGAGCGAAGCGGTGAAGTCTGCATGGTCGGAAGTGGACGTCGTGCTGCAGCGCCGCGCCGATCTGATTCCCAATCTGGTTGAGACCGTGAAAGGCTTCGCGGCGCAAGAGCAGACTGTATTTCACGACATTGCAAGCGCCCGGTCGGCGCTCCTCGGCGCGAAAACGCCGGCGGACAAAATTGCCGCGAACGGCCAGTTGGACGGCGCCATCGGACGCCTTCTCCTGATCGTGGAGAACTATCCTCAATTGAAATCGAATGAAAATTTCCTGCGGCTGCAGGATGAACTCGCCGGCACGGAGAATCGGATCGCCGTCGAGCGGAAGCGGTACAACGACACACTGCAGGACTACAACACGTACGTCGGGCTCTTTCCGAACAACATTTTTGCGCGTTGGGCAGGATTCCAGCGCAACAACGATTACTTCACAGCGACGCCGGCGTCACGAGAAGCTCCAAAGGTGCAGTTTCCGACCCCGAATCGCTGAAAACTGTGGCGCAGAACTACGTTCGCGCCTCAGGTTGCGCGGTCAGGCCCGGCTTGCTCGAGTCGGGCTGCGCCGGCGGCGGAGCGAAATTTTCATCCGGCGTCGGCGCGCTGGGCTCGGACTTGAAGATAAATTTCACGCCGCTCTTGGCATTTTCCGAGTTGCTGCGGGCGAGGTCGACCTGTTCGAGATCGGCGGTTTTTTGAACGCCGCTCATCAGGATGTAGTGCAATTCGCCGTCGACCATCCAGTAATCGCGGACCGTCAGCACCGATCCGTTTTTCATATAGATGAGAACCGGGACGGTTAGAGCCGAGGAATTCGGTGTCGCGGAAGGACTCGGACCGTTCGGCGTCACCCAGTCGCCGCTCGGACTCCCTTGATTTTCCTGATCGTATTGATTGTCCTGGGGCGGAGGGGGCGCCGAATTGTCATCGGGCGCGTAGTTTCCGGAATCGGGATAGTAATTGTCATTGTAGATGTAGGTGTTGCTCGGATATCCGTAATAGCCATACCCCGCTCCCCAGCCCCACCAGGGATCAACCCAGAACGGGTTCCAGCCCCAGAAACCCAGGCCAGGCCAACCCCAGCCCAAACCCCAACCTCCCCAGCCCCAGCCGCCCAAGCCAAATCCCCCGCGCCAACCAAATCCGCCGAAGCCGCAGTTCCAGCATCCGCCTCGCACGCCGCCGAACGGATGACCAAATCGGTTGAATCCAAGTCCGCGTATCTGCCGGAACGAAGAACCGGTGTACACGCCTCCCGAAATTTGTCGGCTCGCCAGAAGAGGCGATCCGCCGGTCAAATGCGTGGACCCTGAAAGCCCCGCCCGTGACCCGACAACGCCGGACCGCGTGAACAAGGAACCACTAAGTGAATTGTGAATCGTCGAAAGCGATTGAGACCTGGAAACCACATTTTGCGACCCGGAATTTTCCCAAACCTCGCGCCCCTGCCCGGAGAAGCTTCGCACGGCGCCGGGTGCCGATGCCGAATGATTCCCGCTCATGACGTGCCAGCCGCCATTCGCGGATTGCGCACCGGCGGACTGTCCCGCCGAAGGTTCGCGTCCACCGGACGGGGGCGCAAAGGAATGCCATTGGCGATTGCCGCCAGCGGGCGAGCCCGAAGCGGAGTTTCCAAATCTCTGGCCGCTTACGCCGGGCGCGTTGCCTGGCCTGGAAAAACCACCATAGCCGGGCCGGGAAGCGAAGCCGCTCCCCGATCGGAAGGACGGAGGAGCCGATGCCCGGGGAGCGCCGTAGCCGGCAGCAGGAGGCGCAAACGATCCTCCATGGAAACCACCACCGCCAGAATGGAACCCGCCCCCTCCACCACCATGAAAACCACCACCACCGCCGCCGTGAAAACCGCCTCCGCCACCGCCATGGAAGCCGCCGCCTCCACCCATATGGCCACCGCCACCGCCGCCGTGCTGTGCAAACACGGGCAGGGCTGAAAGTGCGAACAAAATTAGGAATGCTG
>Ga0210394_10002325_pt1 | contig 26321 bp, 27 predicted proteins | sample IncBWC12MmetaG_FD_160121 | JGI IMG/M metagenome (GOLD analysis project Ga0210394, IMG submission 160121) | Forest soil microbial communities from Barre Woods Harvard Forest LTER site, Petersham, Massachusetts, United States - Inc-BW-C-12-M | ecosystem: Environmental > Terrestrial > Soil >...
ATGATCGAGGCCGCCATCCGCGTCGCCGCCGAGCAAAACATCACCAAGGACAAATTCGAGTTTCAGATGCTCTACGGGATTCGCACGGACTTGCAAGCGCAGCTCGCGCGCCAAGGCTATCGCGTCCGCGTCTACATCCCGTTCGGCAAGGATTGGTTTCCGTATTTCATGCGCCGCCTCGCCGAGCGCCCCGCGAATCTGTTGTTCTTCGCAAAGAATTTCTTCCGCGGCGGCGCGAATCCGACCCAATAGTTGGCCGTGCGGAGAGATCGCTTTGTAGGGCCGGGCTTCAGCCCGGCCGAAGAGTGATCAACAAAACCGGCTTTGGCCGCTGGCCTTTTGCCGCAATTTGTAATGCCCCTCCCTCTTGAGCCAGAATCATTTCATGCGCGCCATGATTCTAGACGAGCCCCGAAAGCCATTAACCCTTCGTGATTGTCCCGTCCCGAAGCCGAGCGAGCGCCAGGTTCAGCTCGAGGTGCTGGCCTGCGCGGTCTGCCGCACGGACTTGCACGTGATCGACGGCGAACTGCCCCACCCCAAGCTTCCGCTCATCCTAGGCCACGAGATCGTCGGCCGCGTCACTCTCCTGGGCAAGGGCACAAGCCTGCTCCGCGTCGGCCAGCGCGTCGGCGTCCCCTGGCTCGGCTGGACGTGTGGCGAATGCTTCTACTGCCGCGCGGGCCAGGAAAATCTCTGCGTCAAGGCGCGCTTCACCGGCTACACGCTCGACGGCGGCTACGCCCAATTCACCGTCGCGGATGAACGCTACTGCGTGCCCATTCCCGAATCGTTTTCGGACGCGGGCGCCGCGCCACTGCTCTGCGCTGGCCTAATCGGCTATCGCTCGCTCGTGCGCAGCGGCGATGCGCGGCGGCTGGGCATCTACGGCTTCGGTGCCGCCGCGCACATTGTCGCCCAGCTAGCGCTGCATCAAGGCCGCGAGGTGTATGCCTTTACGCGCGCGGGCGACCAGGCAGCGCAGCACTTTGCGAAGGAACTCGGCGCAGTTTGGGCGGGCGCGTCGGACGAGCGGCCGCCCGAGGAACTGGACGCCGCGATTATTTTTGCGCCGGTGGGAGCGCTGGTGCCCGCGGCTCTCGCCGCCGTCCGCAAGGGCGGCATCGTAGTTTGCGGCGGCATCCACACGAGCGACATTCCCTCCTTCCCGTACGAGATACTGTGGGGAGAACGATCGGTAACCTCCGTCGCCAATCTGACCCGCAAAGACGCAGCGGAATTCATGGATATCGCGCCGAAGGTCCCCGTACGCACAACAACCGTGCCGTTCGCCCTTGAAGACGCGAACGAAGCGCTGAGCCAATTGCGAAACGGAAAGGTGCAAGGCGCGGCCGTATTGATGCTGCATCAATCCGGCTAACGGAAGGTTAGTATCTACCACAAATGTGGTAGAATTAGACCACATGTTCGATCTGCGGTCCAAAGCGCGCCAGCGGCTATTGGCGTATTTCTTCACCAATCCGGCAGCGCGACGCCACGTGAGAGACCTGGCGGCGCGGCTGGAGATCGATGCCTCAAATCTGTCGAAGGAGCTGCGGCGCCTGGAAGCCGAGGGCGTCTTTCGTTCCGAGGTGAGCGGCCGCCAGAAATATTTTCAACTCAACCGCGAGTACGCGCTGTTCGACGAGTTGCGCGGCATCGTCCTGAAAACTGTTGGCGCCGCGCATCTGATCGCAAAATCGCTCCAAAAAATTGAAGGGATCCGCGAGGCGTATGTGTATGGGTCGTTCGCGAAGCGCAAGCAGGATGCGTCGAGCGACATCGATCTGCTTCTGATCGGCGCACCTGCCGAAGAAGCCTTGGCGGAAGCCGTAGGAAAACTTGAACGCCATCTCGGACGTGAGATCAACTATACGGTGCTGACTCCGAAGGAGTTTGAGTCCCGCCGAGCCAGCAAGGATCCGTTTCTCGAAGACGTTTGGCGTAACGAACGCGTCGTGCTCGTCGGTGCGGCGTGAAGAGACTCGTACCGCACAAAGTCGACTGGGGGCAAATCGAACGCTTCTTGCAGAGCGCCGAGAAGAAACTTGCTTCCGCGCACAAGATTCTCGCTTTTGACGAAGAAGCTTGCCTTCAGCAAGCATACGAAGCGATGCTAAAGGCGTCTCTCGGCTTCATGTTCAGCTATGGCACCCGCGTGAGGAGCCAACCCGGCCATCACATCGCCATCATCGAATTCGTTCGAACGAGGGTAGACAAAAAGCACGCTGGTTTGATCTCGGTATTTGACAGGCTCCGTCGGAAACGAAATACCGCGCTCTATGACGATATTGGGTTTGTATCCCGGCATGATGCCGAACAGGCTCTTGAAACCGCGCGCCAATATCTGAAGGTTATTCGCACGGAAATCGGCGCTCGAAAACCCTAACGCCTCAAGGTAAGAATCCGTGGCCCACTGCGGCTCAACCGACCTGCGTGCTATACTTTTCCCGAAAGGAAACTTGCTTGTGTGGGTGCCGGTTTGGTGGTATAAACCGGTGCTTTCCACACAGATGTGGGTCGTTCATTGGATTATTAGGCACTCGATACCCCTCGAAGGAGAGTCACGATGGCGTACGTAATCGCTGAGCCTTGCATCGGAACGAAGGACACCGCATGCGTCGATGTGTGCCCCGTCGATTGCATCCATCCCCGCAAGGACGAACCGAAATTTGAATCCGAGCCGCAGCTGTACATCAGCCCGGTGGAGTGCATTGACTGCGGCGCTTGCGTGCCGGTATGCCCGGTAACGGCGATCTTTGCCTTGGAGGATTTGCCGGAAAAGTGGAATAGCTTTACGGCGATCAACGCGGACTGGTACACCAAGCAGGGCTGATTCGGACCGTCCGAAAACGGCAACTGTCGGGGCGGGTTTTCGTGCGGCGTACCCTCTTTGAAATGGGGACGCCGCATTTTTTTGGGACGCCCGACGCCCAACCTGCTACGATGGCCGCCAATGAGGTAGGATTGAGAAGCGTTTTCTTTTCTCAGGCACGTGCTGGGATGACGTTCGTCTCACCGCGGTAGAAGGGAACCTGGCGCCGGGGGATCGCTCCTATCGGATGCCCTGTCGGAACCGGAGCCGGTATCGGAACCGAAGTCTGAGGAGCCTCACATTGCCCGCAACGCGAAACCCTAAGTCAGTCGAAGTGGAAGACGCCCAATCTAGTCTGCAAGCACCGGAAGCCAAGACCAGGACCGCGAGCAGGATCGTACCCGCCGTCGCGACCATCGCAGGAACTTCAACGGCGGTGCCGCCCTATGTGCTATCCCGCGATCTGTGCAAGAACGGCATCGGTGGCGTGTTCAACCTCGATGGCCCACGGCTGGACGCCATTCGCGAAGTGATTGACAACTCGGCGATCGACCAGCGGTACTGCGTGTTTCCCCCGGAATATTCGATCGAACCCCGCCCGCTCGCGCAAACCAGCGCGGAGTATCAGGACAAGGCCGTCGAGCTTGGCCTGCAGGTGACCGAGCAGGCGCTCGCACAAGCCAATATGACGCCGGCGGACGTCGACTTGCTCGTCACGGTTTCCTGCACGGGCGTGATGATCCCGTCGCTCGACGCGCACCTCGCCACGATCATGCCTTTCCGGCCGGACGTGCGGCGCCTCCCGATTACGGAACTTGGCTGTGCAGCCGGTGCGGCGGGTCTTGCGCGCACCTGGGAGTACATATCCGCTTTTCCAGACCGCACGGCGCTCCTGGTCGCGGTCGAGATTCCCACTCTTACTTTTCAGCGAAAAGATATTTCTCAGGCGAATCTGATTTCAGCGGTCCTGTTCGGCGACGGCGCGGCCGGCGTGGTTGTCACGGGTCGAGAAGTTCCTGGGCCGCGCATTCTGGCTTCGGAATGCTTCCTGTTTCCCAATTCCCTCACCGCGATGGGATTCGACCTGCGCGATACGGGGCTCCATATCGTTCTCTCGAAGGATGTGCCTGAGTTGATCCGGGAACGTGTGAAGGATCTCGCGGAAGGTTTCCTGGCGCGCCAGGGATTGCGGCGCGAGGACATTTCCGCGTTCCTGCTGCATCCGGGCGGGCAAAAGCTGCTGTCTTTCATGCAGGAGGAATTGGGGCTCAGCCGCGCCGACACGGAAATTTCCTGGGAAATTCTGCGCCGCTACGGGAATCTTTCGAGCGCCAGCGTTCTCTTCATTTTGAATGAGTGGCTGGTTCAAAGAGAGATGCCGTCCGGAAGTTACGGCCTGCTCATGGCATTCGGCCCGGGCTTCACGGCGGAGATGCTGCTGATTCAGTGGCCATGACGGTCGCTTATATTTGCCTGCTGGTCCTCGTTGGAATCGAACGCCTCGTCGAAGTGGCAATTTCGCGGCGCAACCAAAGCAAACTGATCGAGCAAGGCGTCCAGAAAATTCGCGAGCCGCATTTCCCCTGGCTCGTCTTGTTCCACGCGATGGTGCTCGTGGCGGCGGGCGCCGAGGTGCTGTTTCTCCATCGCCCTCTGATCCCCGCGCTGGCCATTGCAATGGGCGCTGTCTTCATCCTTTCGAATGCGCTTCGGTATTGGGTGATCCACCTTTTGGCGGGACTTTGGAACGTTCAGATCATGGATTCGGGACGCATCGGCATTGTGACTTCGGGGCCGTACCGCTGGGTGCGGCATCCGAATTACGTGGGCGTGGTGCTGGAGGTTTTCTCGCTGCCGATGATCCATACCGCCTGGATCACAGCGGTCGTCGGCACGCTCGGATATTTCGAGATTCTGAGGCGCCGGATCACGTTCGAAGACAGAGTGCTGATGGCCAACCCCGCGTACCGTGAAGCGATGGGGGACAAGCCGAAGTTTTTTCCTCGGCTTTTCAGTCGTCGCGCGACTTGACGGGGGCGGAACTGCGCGCGGCGTGGCTGCGCGCGATTTGCGGCGGGTTCATGCCGCCCGGAACCTGCCCGCCCGTCAGAACAGCAATCCACTCGCGCACCGCGCAGCGAAGCGGTTCGATCTCGAGTCCGCCATGCGTTTCCGGAAAGGAATCGAGTTTGAGCAGCCCTGCCTGAAGCAGCTTCCTGGTTCCCAGCAGGTTCTCGCGGGAATAGTGATGAAATGCCGCAGCCACCTGGATCAGTCCCTGCAGGAATCGCCTTTCTGGGTCAATGGTCTCCCGCCAAACGTCCTCCCAGAGTTCGTGCGCCTCAAAGAACTGCCGGGAATTGAAGGCTTCAAGTCCCTTTTCATACAGCCGATCTTTTTCGTGTGAATCCATCCAGCAACCCTTCGGCCTTGTTCCTTTCCATTACGGCGAGCAACGCATCATAGCAAACAACCCCAGGCTGGCCTGCTGCAAGAGTGGGCACAGCCCTACCGAATCGTGACAATCGGGCATTTGAATTTCTCTCTTCCCTGCTACCCGCGTTATTATAAATAGCTTCGCAGTTCGGCCGGCTCGCGGTCGCGAGGTTTTGTCTTGCCGAAATTCAACCTGGTCCTCCTCATCCACGCGCATCAGCCGGTTGGCAACTTTGATGATGTGATGGAGCGCACCTACGAGCGGTCGTACCTGCCTTTTGTCGAGTGCGTGGCCCGCCATCCACGCGTCCGCTTGGGATTGCACTATACGGGCTCGCTCCTCGAATGGCTGGCGGAAAAGCATCCCGAGTACATTCATCGCATTGGAGCGCTGGTTTCGCGCGGACAGGTCGAGATTGCCGGGGGCGGATTTTACGAGCCGATCCTGATCGCCATTCCTCGGGAAGATCAAATCGAGCAAATCCGGCGGCTCAGCGATTTCATCGAGGATCATTTTGGCAAGCGGCCCGCCGGCGCCTGGCTGGCCGAGCGTGTGTGGGAACCGCAGTTGCCTTCCGCGCTGGCCGAAGCCGGAGTGGACTACACGCTGGTCGACGACAGCCACTTCCTCACCGCCGGCCGCGAGATTCCGGAGCTCTTCGGCTACTACGTGGCCGAGGAGTGCGGCAAAACGGTGAAAGTCATTCCCGGCCTGCAGGAACTTCGCTATCTGCTGCCATTCGGAAGCGTTGATGATTCCGTGGCGTTTCTTCGCCGGTCCGCGAACGACCACCCGGGCGGCATGGCCGCGATGGGCGACGACATGGAGAAATTCGGCGCCTGGCCGCACACGTTCGAGCATTGCTTTCGCGACGGCTGGCTCGATAGCTTCTTCACCGCGATGGAAGCGAATTTCGAGTGGTTGGAGATGCTGCCTCCCGGTGAGGCGCTGGCATCGCTTGTGCCGCTCGGCCGCGTGGACCTGCCCACCGCTTCGTACACGGAGATGATGGAATGGGTGCTGCCAACCTCGGTGCGGAAGAAGTTCCACGGCCTGCTCGATGAATTTTCCGGCCGGCCGGACGTGAAGCGATTCCTGCGCGGCGGATTCTGGCGCGGGTTTTTCAGCAAGTACGCCGAAGCTAATTTGCTGCACAAGAAGATGCTGCGCGTCTCGTCGAAGCTGCGTGGTGAAGGCAAAGGTCTGAAGCGAAGCTCGAAAGGCTCGCTGCGGCGCGGGAAAGCGCTGACGCATCTGATGCGCTCGCAGTGCAATGACGCCTACTGGCACGGAGTTTTTGGAGGGCTGTACGCCCCGCACCTGAGAACGGAATTGTGGCGCGAACTCGTGCGCGCCGAGACGATCGCGGACTCGCTGCGATACGGCGACAAAGCGTATCACGCGATCACGCGGCTCGATTTTGACGCGGACGGCAGGGAAGAAATTGAGGTCACAACACCGCAATTCGCGGCGGTGGTCAAACCCTCGGATGGCGGCACGCTCCAAGTGCTCGATTTTCGGCCGAGCGCGGTGACGCTGATCAATTCGCTCCAGCGGCGCGTCGAAGCCTATCACTCGAAATTACAGAACGCCGCGCAATTCGCCGCGAAGGTTGCTTCGATTCACGATCAGACGCTCGCGAAGGAGCCCGGGCTGGACAAGAAGCTCAAATACGATCGCTGGCCGCGAAATACCTTCCGTCTGTTGCTCTTCGATCGCGCAAAACAATTCGGCGACTACGAGGCATTGCGGCTGGATGAGAGCGCCGCTTTTGCTGGGGGAGATTTCCAGGTCGTCGAGGCCACCGCCGGTGGGATTCTTTTGAAATTGGAAGCGCCTCTGAGCCAGGTTGTCGCCGGAGCGGATTCGGAATGCATGCTTGAGGCAACCAAGGCGATTCGATTCGAGAGCCGCGAAAGCGGAGTCGACGTTCGCTGCCGAATCGACCTGCGCTTGAAGGAGTCCGCGAAGCGCGCGGATCCGCCGAGCGCTCCCGCGCAGTTTGCGCTGGGCCTCGAAATTGTCGTCAATCTCCTGGCGCCCAACGTGCCGGACCGATATATCGAAGCTGGAGACGGGCGGAAGCCGCTGGAATGGAGCGGCACGGTCAATGAGCCGCGGGTACGGCTCGCGGATGAATGGCAGAACGTGGCGGTGGGAATAGAGGCGTGCGGCGCAAGTCAAATGTGGGTCGCGCCAATCGAAACGGTTTCAGAATCGGAAGAAGGGTTTGAGCGCGTTTACCAGGGTTCGCAGATTATGGGTGTGTGGAACGTCTCGCTGAGTGCCGCCGAACCCTTCCACGCCGAAACTGTCTTGCATGTTTCGCAAGTGCGCGCCGATTGATTCAAGCCAGCTCGCTACTCGACTCGCATTCGAGCGTCTCACTCCGCAATCAGCAGGTTTTCAGCGAACGGCCACTCCGCGTCCACCCATTGCGAGTCGAGGCGAAAACTGTTGCGCCGCGCCATCGCCGGAATGTCTCCCGCGCGGTATTTGTGCGAGCTCTCCGTCCAGATGGTTTCGTCCTTCCTGAAATGAACGTTGCACCCCGCCCGGGGAATAGCGACGACCTGGTCGCGCAGCGACCGCAAGTGCATTTCCACGCGCTGCAGGCCGGTGTTGTACCGCGCTTCATGGCGAAACGCAGCGAGATCGAAATTCGCGTCCAGTTCGCGGTTAATGCGGGCGAGGAGATTCAGATTGAACGCGGCGGTGACTCCGAGAGGATCGTCGTACGCCGCGAGCAACTGCCCGAGCGGCTTCTCGAGATCGGTGCCCAGCAGAAGCGCGTCGCCGGGGTAAAGAATCCGGCGCACTTCCGTCAGAAAGCGCTCGCCGGCGTCGCGATCGAAATTCCCGATCGTGCTGCCCAGAAACAGCACGAGCAAGTGATCGTCCTCGTTGCGGCGCGACGCGGCGGCTAGCAGGCCATCCAGGTACGGCCGCTCGAATCCCACGATACTCACGCATTCGATCTGGCCGAGCTCGGTTTCGCAGCGGGCCAGCGCCGTCGGCGAAATTTCGATGGGGCAGTAGGTGGTAGTGCACTGGCTCCGCGCCAGGGCTTCGAGCAGCCAACGTGTTTTCTTGCCGGTGCCGCTGCCGAGCTCCGCAACGAGGAGGTGAGGCTTCAGACGCGAAACAATGTCCGGCGAGTAGCGGCGCAACAGCCTTTCGTCAGCACGCGTCAGGCCATACTCCGGAAGCACGCTGATCACCTCGAAGAGCTCCGATCCAACCTGATCGTACAGATATTTCGAGGGAAGCTCCTTCTGCCCCGGGCGCAACAATCCCGCGCGGACTTCTCCAGCCAAATCTGGTTTCGAATACTCAGCGGTAACGGCGGTAGCCATGGCGTGTCCCTTCGTCTTCCGTTTTCGACTTGTTCGCGTCTTCAGCGTTCCACGCAGCGGAACGCGGCGTAGACGTACGGGTAATGCGGCTGGAACCAGTTGCGGAAGGACCTGCGCAACATGCAGGCGGCAGTGCGGGGGGAACCGCCCTTCATCACGTAATGTCTGCCGTCGAAAAAATTCGCTGAATAGCCGGGGTAGAACGGGAACGGCTCAAAGCCAGGAAACGGCTCGAACGGCGTGCGCGTCCACTCCCAACCGTTGCCTACAAGATCGGCGACGCCGAACGCGCTCTCGCCCTCGGGATACGAACCCACGGGAACAGGATCCCATCGCGCAAAATCAAAATTCCCGCGCTGCGCCGACGGCGCACCCTCGCCCCAGGGATACGCGCGTTCCCTGCCGTCCGGAGCGCTGCACGCGGCGCGATGCCACTCCGCTTCGCTCGGCAATTCCTTCTTCGCCCAGCGTGCATAGGCCGACGCTTCCGCGTGGCTCACGTAAACAGGCCAGTCGAGCGGAAGTGGAATCTCTGCAAACATGGTCCGACAGCACCAAGAATCTCCATCCGAAATCCAAAATGCCGGGTGCCGATGATTCCGAGAATTGATCCACTGCCACGCCGCCTCGGTCCAGAAGCTGCGCTCCAAATAACCGCCTTCACGCACGAATTGAAGGTAGTCCCCATTCGTGACATTAAACCGATCGATCGCGAAAGCGGGAACTTCGACTCGATGTTCCTCGAACTCGTTGTCCCACCCGAACGGCCCGTATTCTCCGTGAGGCAGTCCAAGCGTGGCTGTTCCCGCCGGGATCGCGATCGAAACTTGCGGGCGCGCCGGGCGCGAAATCGGCGGCGGCAAGGGCTGAACAAATTTGCGGTCCAGCGGCAACTGGTGCAGCATGTAGCACAGCGTTTCGACGTGCATCAGGCGATGCTCGGTCGCAACTTCGAGCAGCCGGCCACCGCCGAGCGCAGCCAGGCCTGGATCTCGCGCCGCGATCTGGCCCACCGCGGCATCCAATCGCTGCCGGAGCTGTTTGTTGTAAGCCCCGGTTCGATCCACTGTCGGCCAATCTCGGGGCTGATCGGTAGGCAGTCCGCCGTCCACCGGGTCGATCCCAAAGGCGAAAAGATGGTCGAGTTCCGGTTCAAGCGGAGAGAGTCCAAGGGGCTCCTTGAGGAGGTTCCAATCGAAGGCTTCCAGGTGCCCCAGGTAGAAAATAATCCGGTGGCGTTCCGGCAGCGGCCGGTCGTAGATTGCTTCGGGGCGTACAATTTGAAACAGTTCATCGCTTCGCGCACGAGCAGCAGTGAGCCGAGTTTGAAGCTGATGGAGTTGGGTGGATGGCGCCACGGAAGCCGGGTTCATTTGTTCTCCTGAGGTATAGCTTTGGCTCGCACCGAATTGGGCGTCCCGGTGGCGTAGGCTGCGCCCTTCGCTTCCGGTACTTAGATGCTCCAAAATGAAATTCAATGCAAGGGTTTTTTGGCGGCCGAGGTGCCAGCCTATGAGCTATTCGGACTGACGGATGACCGCGCTAAACGACGGAAGTCATGGAAGTTACGCCCTGGAATTCCGCGCCGTCGGCTACCGGTTGCCGACCGGAGGATCCATCATTTCCGCCCTCAATCTAAGGGTTCCGCCTGGTGAAACCTTGGTGCTGCTCGGTCGCAGTGGTTCCGGCAAGACGACCATCCTCAAGCTGATTAACCGGCTCCTGGAGCCGACGGAGGGCGAAGTCCTCATCACAGGTCGTCCGAGTGGTTCTTGGGACCCTATTCAGCTGCGGAGGGGCATTGGGTACGTCATCCAGGATGTAGGCCTCTTCCCCCACTGGACCGTGGAGCGCAATATCGCCCTTGTGCCGAGCTTGGACCGCTGGCCGCAGGCAAGAATCCAGGCGCGCGTACAGGAAATGCTCTCTCTAGTGGGGCTACCACCCGAGGAGTTTGCAGCCCGTCACCCATCGGCGCTTTCGGGCGGCCAAAAACAGCGCGTCGGCGTGGCGCGAGCCCTGGCCGCCGATCCACCTATCTTATTGATGGACGAGCCATTTGGCTCCCTCGACCCGATCACGCGGGCCGATTTGCAGCGGGAATTCCGGGCGCTCGCGATGCGGCTTCAAAAGACGATCGTCTTTGTCACGCATGACGTCCGGGAGGCCCTCTTTCTAGGGACCAGGATTGCCCTCCTTAGCCAAGGGCGGCTGGTCGGGGTCTACGCGCCGGCCGAATTTCTGAAGGCCACCGAGCCCGAAATTCACGAATTCGTCGCATCGCTGGATGGCGGCGGGCTACGGGAGGACACGCAATGACGTGGTACCAATTCATGCTCGAAAACCGCGCCGAAGTGTGGGCCCGATCCGTGGAACATATCGGGCTGGTCGCGGCGTCGATGGCCATTGCTCTGGCGATCGGACTGCCCTTGGGTATCGCAATCGTCGGCCGGAAGGCGCTGCAACGCTGGGTGATTGGTGCGGCCAACGTCGTTCAGACAATTCCCAGCCTCGCCCTCTTTGGCTTCCTGATTCCTGTGCCCTGGATTGGAGGCGTGGGAGCCAGTACCGCGATTGTCGCGCTGTCGTTGTACGCGCTCCTGCCGATTTTGAGCAACACGAGCACGGGGATCGCGGAAGTAGACCCGGCGGTTGTCGAGGCCGCGCGCGGAATGGGCATGACGCCAGGTCAGGTGCTGTGGCAAGTGCAATTGCCGCTGGCCGCGCCGGTGCTGCTGGCGGGGATTCGTATCGCGACGGTGCTGTGCATTGGGATTGCGACGATTGCAGCAGCCGTCGGCGCAGGAGGCCTTGGCGTGTTCATTTTTCGCGGCGTGGCCATGGTCAACAATTCCGTGATCCTCGCCGGCGCGATCCCCGCGGCGATTCTGGCAATCGCCGCGGATTTCGGGCTGGGACTCTTTCAACGGGGCATCGCCCGCAGATGAATCCTCTCGCCTTGTGCGCCCAGCGCGTTTCGCCGCCGAGAGCGGCAGTCTCGCTGTTTGTTTGCCTACTCGCGTTGACGGCCACAGGCTGCGGAAAACGCGGACAGGAGCAGATTGTCGTCGGCTCGAAAAATTTCACCGAGCAAATTGTTCTTGCGGAATTATTTGCGCAGCAGATCGAGGCGCATTCGGCGCTGCGCGTCGAGCGGCGCGTGAATCTGGGCGGCACGCTGCTGTGCCATGACGCCCTTGTCTCCGGAAAAATCGATCTCTACCCCGAATACACCGGCACGGCGCTGCTCGCGGTTCTCAAGGATCCACCCGAAAGTGATCCGGCAAAGGTTTTCGAGCGCGTGCAATTAGAGTATCGCTCCCGCTTTGGCGTGGAGGTCCTGCCGCCGCTCGGATTCAACAATTCGTTCGCCATGGTGGTACGCGGCGAGGACGCGGAAAAATTGCGCCTGCGCACCGATTCCGATATCGCGCCGTTCGCTTCCAAGTGGCGCGCGGGATTCGGTTACGAATTCATCGAACGCCCGGATGGCTACCCCGGGTGGGCCGCGGCCTACGGCGTGCACTTTGCAGCCGCGCCGAAAATCCTGGATCTGGGTCTGCTCTACCGCGCCCTCGAGGACAAGCAGGTGGACATCGTCGCGGGCAACACGACGGACGGGGTAATCGAGTCGCTGCACATGGTGGCGCTGGCCGACGATCGCCACTACTTCCCGCCTTACGAGGCTGTCCCACTCGTTCGCGACGCAACGCTGCAGAAGCATCCCGAAGTGCGCGGCATGCTCGCGGCGCTGGCCGGAAAAATCTCCGAGGAAGATATGCGGAAGATGAACTACGCGGTCGATGGCGCGCATCGCGATGTGAGCGAGGTCGTCCGCGAATTTCGCAAGGCCAAGGGATTGTGAACGCTCGCACCTGGCATCTCGCCAGGCGTGTATGGAGGGGCCCGGCGGTAGGCATTTAATATCAAGCGACAATTCAGGACGCGTACGTTGCCGCCGGCGAATCCGGTCTGCTAGAGTGCGCTTTCACGGCTGCAAGAGATTCGGCCTTAACTCGCAAGAGCTACAAGACGCGTCACTCAACGCCACGCTTTCCTATGACCATCGAAAATCGAAGCCTGAATCGCTACGCGAAGGCCATTCGCGGCCGGCGCATCGGCGTGGTCGGCGACCTCATGCTCGACCGGTATTTGTGGGGCTCCGCATCCAGGCTTTCGCCGGAAGCGCCCGTTCCCGTCGTCGATTTCACGAAGGAAAGCGAGGTGCTCGGCGGCGCGGGAAACGTGGCCGCGAATCTCGCGGTGCTTGGGGCGGATGTGCTCCCCTTTGGCGTGGCTGGGGAAGACGTGGAGGGGAACGCGCTCCGGTCATGTCTGCAAGCGGTAGGGATGAACACGAAGGGTGTTCTCGGAGACCGCTCGCGCGTGACCACGGTCAAGACGCGAATCGTCGCCCGGCATCAGCAAATCGTTCGAGTGGACCGCGAGCGCCGCGAGCCGCTGGGCCGCGCGATCGAGGATCGCCTGGTGCGGGCGATCAAATCGGCTCTGCCTCGCCTGAACGCCCTCGTGCTTTCCGACTACGACAAGGGCGTGGTGACCGATTCGCTTGCGGATCGCGTGCTCACCGAATGCCATCGCCGCCGCGTGCCCGCGCTGGTGAAGCCAAAAACGTCTCGCCTGTTCGCCTATCGGGGCGCGAGCCTGATCGTCTGCAACGCGAAAGAGGCCGGGTTCTTCGTCACGCGCTCGCTCGACGATGACGAGTCCGTCGAACAGGCGGGCCGGGCCCTCCTCGCGCATTTCGGCTGCTCGACGATCGTCATCACGCGCGGCGCCGAGGGGCTGAACGTATTCGAGGACACAACGCCGAAAGGCTTTCACGTTGCCGCCACCAGCAGCGAGGTCAGCTACGAGCGCGTCGGCCAGGCGGGCATTGACCGCTCTTCCCATGGCCGCCAGGTCTTTGACGTGACGGGCGCAGGAGATACGGTTCTCTCCGTGCTCGCGCTCGCGACCGCGGCGAGAATTCCGATGCGCGATGCCGCCGTACTGGCAAATGCCGGTGCAGGCGTGGCTGTCGGCAAGCTGGGCACGTCCACGATTACGGTCGCGGAATTGTTCGCCGCAGTGCGTGAATTGATTTAGCGGATCCCAACTCTCTCGCATCATCAAATGCGCGCCCTCAGTTCCCTTTCGGCACGATCAGAAAATTAATGTTTCATCTGACGCAGCTCCTGAAGCCCGCAATGCCAAGTTTGTGAAGCTAAGTTTCTTCTTACCCGCCTAAACCTTTTCACCCATTTGTCGAAGAACTAATCGAAGAAATCTGCCACGCCGCGCGCGTGGATCGAATAGGGGAAAAAGGGACCATGCACAAGAAGCTCAGTTTCTTGATCATCGCATTTGGAATTTTCATTTTTACCGCAGCAATTCTTCATGCGGACAACCGCAAGACTGTGAAGACCGCTCCGCCCGTCTACCCGACCATCGCGGCCAAGATGAGAATCGAAGGCAGCGTCAAACTGGACGCCACGATTGATCCGGATGGATCTGTTTCCGATGTGAAAGTCGTCAGCGGCCACCAGCTTCTCGCGGGAGCGGCGGTGGATGCGGTTAAGAAGTGGAAATACGAACCGGCGGACGCAAAATCGACGCAAGCGGTAACCGTTGATTTCGCTCTGGCGCACTAGTCGCCGGCAACTTGAATGACATGCGCCTCCATTTCGGCCAGGACCCACGCCCCGGTGGTGGGTCCTGACTGAAGAACCGCCCCGAAGCAATTCCTGAGAGAGTTGAAGAATCGTGCGAGGAAGGCGGAAGCGTGCCTGCTTCCGTGGGGGTGCGCTTATGAATACCAGCGAGTCCAGATTCACGATTGGCCGCAAGCTGGCGGCCGGGTTCGGCGTCCTGATCGCGCTCATGCTGTTCAGCGCCGCATTTGCGTACACGAAGATGTCGAAGGCCAGCTCGATCCAGGATCAGATCCGGCAGTTTCGTTATCCCGCTACAGTCGACGCCGCCAAGATCCAGGCCGCAATCGGAGACGCCGGCGGAGCGCTGCGCGCGTTTGTCCTTTTCGGAAGCGACCCCAAAGATGCCGAGCATTTCAAGGCGATGCGCGCCGACGCCTGGCGCACTGCGGACGCGGCTTCCGAAGACCTGACAAAAATCACGCAGGCGTTCGGCGCGCAAGGCGAGGCCGAGGAAACGACGTCGATTGTGTCAAAGCTCAACTCACATCACCAGTTACAGGACAACATCGAGCACCTCGCTCTCGGCCAGGGGAACGACGCGATGGGCCGCGCGTATGACATGCTCAAGACCGACGAAAGCGCGCAGCAACTGGAGTTGAAGGGCCGCCTTCAAAAGCTAGTGAATGACCAGCAGGAGCGGACCAACCAGGACATCCTGGCGCTAACCGACACCAGCCACTCGGCCACACTAACGCTCTGGACGACAACGTTTCTGGGAATCTGCGCGGGATGCATCATCGCATTCTTTCTGAGCAAGCGCATTTCCCGGTCTCTCGGCGCTCTTCTCGAGCGCGCCCGCGCGATTTCCGCCGGCGACTTGAGCGGCAAGCAACTCGAGGGAGAAACAGGCGATGAAATCGGCGACTTGATGGCGGCGATGAACGAAATGCAGACGCGCCTTCGTGAAATGATCGTGGCGGTCGCGCAAATGTCCGGCCACGTGGCGAGCTCGTCCGAGAATCTGCGCGGCGTGAGCGACGAGATGAGCGCGAACGCGGAGGAGACCGCGAACCAGTCGCGCGTCGTGTCCGTCTCCGGCGAAGAAGTCAGCAAAAACCTGCAGGCCGCGGCCGCCGCTACCGAGCAGATGAGCGCGAGCATCAAGGAAATTTCAAAGAACACAACGGAGGCGGCCATGGTGGCCAGATCCGCGGTGACCACGGCGCAGACGACCAACGAATCCGTGCTCGAGCTGGCGAAATCGAGCGCGGAAATTGGCAACGTCATCAAGGTGATCACCTCGATCGCGCATCAGACAAACCTGCTCGCGCTCAACGCGACGATCGAGGCTTCGCGGGCCGGCGAGGCGGGCAAGGGCTTTGCCGTTGTCGCCAACGAAGTGAAGGAACTGGCGAAACAAACGGCCATCGCGACGGAAGAGATCAGCCGCAAGATCGAGGCCATTCAGGGAGAGACGAAAACCACGACCGAGTCGATCTCAAAAATCTCCGGGATCATCACGCAGATCAACAACATTTCGAGCGTCATCGCCAGCGCCATCGAGGACCAGACGACCACGACGAACGAAATGGTGCGGAACGTGAATCACGCGGCGACGGGCAGCTCGCAAATCGTCGACAACATGAAAGCGGTCGCCAACGCCGCCAAGAATACGACGCACGGCGCGGAAGAAACCCATGAGGCCGCGCAGAAGCTTTCCAAGATGGCGTCGGAGCTGCGGACGCTGGTGGCACAATTCAAGTACGGGACGAACGGGTCGGACCGGCCGCCTGCAGCGAATGGTGGGGGCTCGAGCGGTTTGCCGGCATTCGGGCGCGGGGCAAATGTGAAGGAAGAATCGGAATCTTTTGCCGGTGCGGTCCACTAAGACTGCGGGCTATGGAGTCTGTGTGAGAATTCCGAAATCTTTGTAGGGCACGGTTTCAACCGTGCCATAAGGATCCTGGAATCAGCCCGGCTTCAGCCGCTGGCGGTTCAATTTCGGCGTTCTCACGCAGGCTCTATGGCCCCAGATTTCCCACCCCGGGCTACCGGCGAGACGCCGGCGCCACTCGCTACGGGGGCGGGAAACTCATGGATTGGTCGGAGCGCTCGACCCAGAGCTGCACTTCACGGTTGCGCGCCGATTTGAGCGTCTCTCCCGGCTTCGGGAAAGTGTCGTACTCGCTGATCTCTACGGTGACGACCACACCGCTGCCGCCCTTCGGCGGCACTTCCGCGCTTTCCAGCCGAAAACTTTTGAGCGGGCTGTAGTAGCCGTTCGGTCCCCAGAAGCTCAGAAAATCCTTGTAGGGAAAATTCGGATGGGGATGCCAGACTTGGTAAGCCTGCTGGGTGTCTCCCGCCACCACCGAGCTCATGAAACGTTCCACGGTGCGCTTTTCCGGCGTGTACTGCAGGAAATACCAACCCGCGATACCCAGCAGAATCGCCAGCGCCACGCCGCTGACGACGTAGCGCAACGCTTTCGAGTTCGGCTCTTCGGCGCCGGAGTCGAGCAGTCCCATGAACGTTTCTCCCTGCGGCATTCTAAATCTGCCTTTCGAAAAACGCCACGGACAAGGCCACTGGCACAACCGACAATCGGCTGAGGATCAGGATATCCGAAGAGATGACTGAAAATCCTGGATTTGTGGACAGACGGTCGATTCCATGATTGGACCGAAGGAAAGGCAGGCACAGAACTCGATGGATCGCCCGTGGGAGCTAGCCGGAAGCGATCCGCTGGCTCCGGCCAGGCCCCACGGGCTGAACACCAAACGCTACGACTTCACTTCCGCCGCCGGCTCCGGAGCGCCGGGCCCGCCGCAGCGCCCGCGCATGCCTTCGCGGAACTTCTCACGCTCTTCGGGCGTCATCCGCTCCCAGCGCTCCGCCATATGCCGCCGCCAGGGCGCCCCTCCGAAGCGGGGGCCGAACCCTCCAAACAGCAGCCGTCCCAGGAGGATCAGCCCGACCGCCTGCCAGAACGTGATGGCGTGAAGCCCGAAAAGCCCCGGCATCAAGTAATTCCACAGATGCGTGACCACAAATCCAAACACGGTGAATGCCACCACCGCGATCAGCGCGACCTTCAAAAAACGCAGTACTCGTCTTCCTCTCATGATTGGTCTCCTTGCCTTCCCTACCGACTCAAATATTCCTTGTAAATCGATTTCAACCGCCGCCGAAGGTGAAGAACAGCGTGATGCTTGCGAGAGAGCAGAGTGTTGACGCCGACTCCCGTTTCCGCGGAGATTTTCTTGAAACTTCTGCCCTCGATTTCGTGCGCGACGAAGATTTCGCGCTGCTCTTCCGGAAGTTCTTCGAGCGCGGCGTCGAGTTCTTCGAGGAGAATGCTTCGCGCATATTCGGCCTCCGGGCCCGCGTCGGGCGACGGCAGAAATTCCTCGAGCGACAGCGGCGAATCTTCAACCCCGGTTTCCGGATCGCGCGCCGCCGCGAATGGCTCCGGCTTTTTCTTCCGAAAGCGGTCGATGATGCGGTTCCGAGCCACTCGAAAGAGCCACGCGCCCACCTGCTCGATGGGCTTCATCAGGCGATACGCTTCGATGAGCTCGTAGAAGACGTCCTGCAGAATGTCTTCCGCTTCGGACTCATCGTCCACGCGCCGGCGGATGAAATTGCGCAGGCGGCCTCGCTCCCGGCCGATGGCCTCGGTGAGGCGCTCATTCTGGCCCGCGATGATCCGCTCCGCGCTCAATGCGTCGTCCATCTACTAATGAAGACGATTGACAGGGGGAAATATTGCAGGAAAAGGGGGCGTCGTTCGGGCATTCGGGATCTACAAGACAATACGCGACTTGCGGCGACGGGAAGAGGTGACTGGTGACTAGTGACCGGTGACTGGTGGAAAAACAGAACCTGTCGCCCCGATCGCACTGAAGGACTTCAAATAAGAACTTCACGATACACGAATGACGACCCACAAATCACGACTCACCAGTCATGGGTCACTAGTCACCAGTCACCAAATCACTTCGCGTCCTTCGCCACCGCTTCCAGCGCATCGCCGATCAGAATCGCTGCTTTCCATTCGTCCAGAAACGCCGCACCGAGGCTGTTGTAAAAATCGATGGCCGGTTTGTTCCAGTCCAGAACTTCCCAGCGCATGCAGAAGAATTTTTCTTTCCAGGCGATTCCAGCGACGTGCGCGAGGAGCGATTTGCCTATGCCGTGCTTGCGAAAATCGGGCCGGACAAAAAGGTCGTCGAGAAAAAGTCCCGGGCGCCCCTGAAACGAGGAAAAGAACGGGAAGAAGAGCGCGTAGCCTACAGGCGCGCCGTCCCATTCGGCAATCACCGCCCGGAATTTCGGCTCCGCGCCGAACCCTTCGCGAAGGATGTCGTCTTCCGTGATGCTGCATTCCTGTTCGAGATGCTCGAATTCCGCGAGCTCATGAATGAGCGTCGAGAGCGTTGGAGCGTCATGCGTGGCGGCAGGTCGAATCGCAAGCATCGGCGTCACCCTGAAAAGGCGTTTCGGAACGCGCCATTATAGTCCGGCGCAAGGCGGGGTGTCGCACAAAACGGAACAATTCATCTTGTGGCGCTTGGCCGATCGGATCGGTTGGGGAGCGTTGGCGGGAATTTCAGGACATTGGTGCGCGGCCCGGAGAAGGGGAACGTCGCCGGGCCACGCGCCGCAGGTGTCTCAATACACCTGAACTTTGCTGACGGTGCCATTCGTAAAGGTGAGGACCCAGCGGTGGCCGTCTTTCAGGTAGAACCAGGTTTCCGAAAACGTGCCGTCGGTGGTGTCATTGATTTTTTTCTGTTCCGGATCACCGAAGCTGATCTGCACCATCTGGTAGTTCATGCCCTCGACGACGGTCTTCGCGGCAATCGCTCTCTGAATCTCCGGCGAGAACGATTTTTCTGTCACGACCATTTTCACTTTGCTGACGTCGAGAACGCGTCCCATGAAATTGAGAAACGCATCGGGCGAGAGGTCCGTGTCCGTAACGTCCTTCATGAACCGGAAATTGACGCGGGAGCCGCCGGCGCGCAGGTAGCCCGCGCCAACTTTATTGGCATGGTTGGCGGCGCTGCGCCCTTCGCCGCCGCCTCCGAGGTGAATTTCGACGCGGTCGGAATCTACTTTCACGTCGGTAATGGTTTCCCACTGTTCGGCTTCCACGCCGACGCCCTTGGACTTCAGCTCCTTGCTCATGGCGCCGAGGTCGAGCCCGCGATCGTCCACGCGCTTGCCGTGCGGCGCGACGAGGTAGACATCCAACCCGTCTTTCGTGGCGGGCATTTCTACCAGCGGCCTGACTTCCTTCCCCAACAGCAATTTGTCCAAAGATTCCTTCGCTTGCTTGGAAGCCTCAGCTTTCGCCAGACCGGGAAAGGTCATCGCGAAAACAGCCAAGAGGGCTGCGGATTGGCACAGAGTTGCCCTTTTCATCTCACTTCCTCCTCGTGGATTGAGCCGATACTGGAACGAGGAGTTTCTCAAGCGGGAATGCGCGGCTCAATGGGTGGAAAGGTCTATGTTTCTAGTACCTACGTTTCAGGGCATGGAAGGCAGCTTGCGAGCACGCTGTGGCAGCATGTGCAAACGGCGCGTTGGCCAGTTTGAAAACCTTGTATTCGGCATTTCCGATCGGCTACAGTTCCCGGCGTCACGCGGAGGGACGCACGATGACCCCACCAAACGTAGCTCCTTCGGATGCCGAATTTTTCCAGCAGCGCGGCTTCGGACAAAAGCTTGGATTCGGGCGGCAGCCGGCCCTGCTCATTGTGGACATGGCCAAGGCGTTCACCGACCCTGGAATGCCGCTCGGCTCAAACCTGGACAAGCAGATCGAGGCGATCCAGCAGCTTCTGCGTGCCGCTCACGATCGGTGCGCACCGGTCATTTTTTCCACCGTCTCCTACGAGGACGAAAATTTGAAGGATGCGGGCATCTTCGGGATGAAGCAAAAGGGTTCCGCCAGCCTGCGCGCGGGGACCGAGGGCGTGCAGATCGACTCGCGGCTCCACTTCCAGCGGGGCGACGCGCTGCTCGTTAAAAAATATGCCTCCTGCTTTTTTGGCACCGATCTCGTCTCGCGCCTACTCGTGCGCGGCGTCGATACGCTGATCGTAACGGGCTGCACGACGAGCGGCTGCGTGCGCGCCACGTCCGTGGATGCCTGCCAGAACGGTTTTCGCCCCATGGTCGTGCGCGAGGCCGTCGGCGACCGCTCGCAGGCGGCCCACGATCAGAGCCTCTTCGATTTGAACGCGAAATATGCGGATGTCGTGTCGCTCGAAGAAACTCTGCAATATTTGAACTCGTTCCGGGCCGCTGCCGCTCCGGGCCGCGTGAGCGCCTGAACCAGGACCTAACCCGGGAGAGGATTGCCCATGGCCGAGCCACCCGCAGGAAATCCGCAAGAACACAATCGATTTCCCTACTCCGCGATTGTGGACCGCAAGCCGCTTCGCTGGCCCAAGGGCGCGCGCGTCGCCGTCTGGGTGATTCCCAACATCGAGCATTTCCTCTTCGACCGGCCGTCCACTTCGATCACGCACGTCACGACCAGCCTGGTGCCCGACGTGCTGAATTATTCCTGGCGCGATTACGGCGTGCGCGTCGGCGTCTGGCGAATGATGGAAGTCATGGAGCGCCACGGCGTCCGGGGAACGGTCGCGCTCAATTCCGACGTGTGCGATCGGTATCCGTGCATCATCGAGGCCGGGAATGAGTTGAAGTGGGAATGGATGGGCCACGGGACAAACAATTCCACGCTCATCAACAAGCAATCGGAGGCGGAAGAGCGCGCGCTCATTGCGCACGTCGTCGGCACCATCACGAAAGCGACCGGCACTCACCCGCGCGGCTGGCTCAGCCCGGCGCTCTCCGAATCGCACCGCACGCTCGACATCCTCGCCGAAAACAAAATCGAGTACGTGGCCAACTGGGTGAACGACGAACAGCCCTACCCCATGCGCGTCAAATCAGGAACGATGCTTTCCATGCCCTACTCGCTCGAGATCAATGACATTCCCGCGTTCATCGACCACCACCAAAGCGGCGAGACGTTTGGCCGGATGATCCGCGATCAATTCGACGTGCTCTACGAAGACGGCGGGAAGACGGGACGGGTAATGGCCATCTCGCTGCATCCCTTCCTGATCGGCCACCCGCACCGCAGCAAATATTTCGCGCTGGCGCTCGAGCACATCACGTCACGCCAGGAAGTGTGGCTCGCCACAGGAAGCGAAATCGCGGACTGGTACAAGCGGGAAGCGGGGGATAAGTAGCACAGCGACTCTTCGCTGTGTGCAGTTTGCGATCGTAGTTGCGACCGGGGCCAGAGATCAGCCTACAAACCCACACAGCCAGCCCCTCGCAGGGGCTCGGGATAAAAGTGGCTGTGCTACTCGAGCGTCCCGGAAGCAGCGCCGGCCGGAAGTTCAATTGTGTATTTCGTGCGCTGGCGCTCGCGGTGTTGCGCGAGGGCCAGTTCGATCAGGCGATCGAGCAAGGCGCGGTAGGGCAGGCCCGAAGCTTCCCAGAGTTTCGGGTACATGCTGATCGAAGTGAAGCCGGGGATCGTGTTGACTTCGTTGAGGAGAATGCGTCCCGTACGATTTTCGAGGAAAAAGTCCACGCGGGCCATGCCCAGTAAATCGAGGGTGCGGAACGCGCGCACGGCGAATTCCTGGAATTTCTTCACCTGCGCGCGCGTGAGCTTCGCAGGAATCATCAGGCGCGTGCCTTCTTCGAGATACTTCGCGGTGTAATCGTAAAACTCGCGGTGCGGCACGATTTCGCCGGGAATCGACGCCTTCGGATCCTCGTTGCCCAGAACGGACACTTCGATTTCGCGGCCGCGAATCGCGCGCTCGACCATGATTTTCTGGCCGAATTCAGCGGCCAGATCCATGGCGGCGCCGAGTTCCTTTGCGTTGTGCGCCTTGGTCATGCCGACCGAACTGCCGAGCGTCGCGGGCTTCACGAACACCGGGAAACGGAATTTTTTCTGGATGGCGCGCATCGTCTTCGCGCGCGACTTTTCCCACTCCGCGCGCGGCACCGCGAGGAAATCTCCCACGGGCAGCTTGGCCTGCAGGAAGAGACGTTTCTGCACATCCTTGTCCATCCCCACCGCCGAGCCAAGCACGCCGGAACCAACGTAAGGCAGTCCCGCAAGATCGAGCAGGCCTTGCACGGCACCATCTTCGCCAAATGTGCCGTGGAGCACAGGGAACACGACGTCCACGCGCAAGGTGTCTCCATGCGACTTGCTGACGGGCACGAGCGCCGCGACGTTCGGGTCGGCGGACAGCATGACGCTCTCGCCGGTGCGCAGCACCTCCCCGAGGGGAGGGGGCAGCATTTTGTGAGCAGCGGTTCCCGCCAGCCATCGGCCGGCCTTGGAGATGCCGATTGGGACGGCCTCATATTTTTCAGGATCGAGCGCCGAAATGACGGATGCCGCTGAGATTAGAGAAACTTCGTGCTCGCCGGATCGCCCGCCGAAAAGAATTCCCACCCTAAGTTTTTTCTTTTCCGTGGTCATAGTTTGAACGTGGCCCGAAATGGGGAGCGATTTAAGTGGCGCAGGCTTCCAGCCTGTGGGGGTTGGTTAGAGCGAGATCGATCGCGCCGCAACCAACCCCCACAGGCTAAAAGCCTGCGCCACTCGAAACGATCCCTGCCGCCTGCTCGCTTTACAAAGAGCTACAAAATCTTTTTGCCCAAACCTGACAGCACCATCTCCACGCCGAGCAGCGCGGTTTGGTTGTGGAGATCGATCACCGGATTGATCTCCACAACCTCCAGCGAAACCATCGCTTCGCTGTCGGCGATCATTTCGAGCGCCAAGTGCGCCTCGCGATACGTCACGCCGCCGCGCACCGGCGTGCCCACGCCGGGCGCGTCGTCCGGATCGACAAAATCCAAATCGAGGCTGACGGCCACGCCGTCGGTGTCATCGGATACAAAGCGCAGAGCCTCGCTCATCACGTCGCGCATGCCGCGCTCGTCAATATCGCGCATGGTGAAGACGTGCACGCCGGATTCCTTGATCAGCCGGCGCTCCTTCGTATCGAGATCCCGCACACCGACGAGCACTACGTTGCGCGGCTCGACCTTCGGCTTGTAGCCGAGCAGCTCGACGAGCTCCGGCGCGCCGTATCCGATAATCGCCGCCAGCGGCATCCCGTGAATGTTGCCCGAGGGCGAACTCTCCGGCGTGTTCATGTCGCCGTGCGCGTCCAGCCACAGATACCCGACGCGCTTCGATTGCCCGCGAAAAAAATTCGATACCCCCGAAAACGAACCCACAGCGATGGAATGGTCCCCGCCCAGCACCAGCGGAAAGAAGCCTTCCGCGAGGGAGCGTTCCGTGATCTCCGCGAGGCCCCGGCACGCGTCGGCAATCTCGTTCAGGTACTTGGCGCGCTTCTCTCCGTAGTGTTGCTCCTCGGGCTGCTTCACCGAGACGTTGCCGATATCTTCGACCGTGTGGCCGAGCGACTTGAGCCGCGATTGCAACCCGGCCACGCGCAGCGCCGATGGACCCATGTCCACCCCGCGGCGGCTTTGGCCGAGGTCCATCGGAACGCCAATGATGCGGATTTTTTGGGCCATCGTTGCAGCCAGTCCGGCCTGCCCCCGTATGGGGGTCGCCCCACGTCGGGCGGATAGCGGCGAACTAAGGGTACACGCGGTAGATCATGCGCGGAAAGGGAATGACTTCGCGGATGTGCTCAGTTCCGCAAATCCAGGCCACGGTGCGTTCCAGGCCCAGGCCGAAGCCCGCGTGCGGGACACTTCCGTAGCGGCGCAGGTCCAGGTACCAGCCGAAAGCCTCTTCGGGCAGATTGTGCTCCCGCAGGCGCTTCAGGAGCAGGTCGTAGTCGTGGACGCGCTGGCCGCCGCCGATGATTTCGCCGTAGCCCTCGGGCGCGAGCATGTCGAATCCCAGCGCCAGCTCGGGGCGCTCCGCATCGGGCTGCATGTAGAACGCCTTCATCGCGGCGGGATAACGGTGCACCATCACCGGGCGGTCGTAGGCGCTCGAGAGAATCGTTTCTTCGTCGCCGCCGAAATCGTCGCCCCACTTCGCCGGGTTGCCGCGCTCTTGGAGAACCTTGATGGCTTCGTCATACGTGATGCGCGGGAAAGGCGCCTGGACGCTCGCCAGCTTTGCAACATCGCGGCCCAGCGTTTCGAGTTCCTTCGCGCGGTTCTTCAGCACGGACTGGACAACGTGGCTGACGAGGCCTTCGCCGAGCACCATCATATCCTCGAGCTGCGCGTAGGCGGCTTCGGGCTCGAGCATCCAGAATTCGGTGAGGTGGCGGCGCGTCTTGGATTTTTCGGCGCGGAAAGTCGGCCCGAATGTGTAGACCTTGCCGAGCGCCATGGCCGTCGCTTCCACGTACAGCTGGCCGGACTGCGTGAGGTACGCCTTCTGGTCATCGATGTATTGGACTTCGAATAGCGTGGTGGTGCCTTCGCAGGCGGCCGGCGTGAAGATGGGCGCCTCGGTCAGGATGTAGCCCTGCGAGTCCATGTATTCGTGGGCTGCCCGGACCGCCTGCGCGCGGATGCGCAGGATCGCCGCTTGCCGCGGCGTGCGAATCCAGAGATGCCGGTGATCGAGCAGGAAATCGACGCCGTGCTCCTTGAGCTGGATCGGATACGGCTTGTCGTCGGGAACGCGCTGCACGACTTCCAGCGCGGTGATTTGGATTTCGAATCCGCCGGGGGCGCGCTTGTCGGCATGGATGCGCCCGGTGACGATCACGCTCGATTCCTGCGTCAGTCCGCGCAGCGATTCGAACGCCGCCGGCTGGTCCTTGAGCGAGACGACGCCCTGAATCGTGCCCGTGCCGTCGCGGAAAATCGGGAAGAGAAGCTTCCCCGCTTCGCGCAGGTTGTACAGCCAGCCGCGCAGCGTGACTTCCTGGCCGTCATGCTTCCCCACGTCTTGAATTGCAACTACTGGCATCCTAGCGTCTCTTTCTATAGCCATCTTGCGAGATATCTTGGCTGGAATGGGCCCAAGGCACAAGTGGCGCAGGCTTCCAGCCTGTGAGGTTTGGTTGCGGCTGGATCGATCACGCTGTAACAAAACCCCACAGGCTGGAAGCCTGCGCCACGTCTCGCTAGCCCAACTCTTTCTCGAATTTTTCAAATACGCCAGAGGCTCCGCGCAGCGTTTCCGCGAATGCCTGAACCTCGATGGACCCAGCCGCAGCGGCGGGCTCTTTCAATTCGAGGACGGTGGGCGCTTCCTTCGGCAACGCCGCGAGCGTCGTGTCCCAGTCGATGGTCCCTTGGTACGGCAGCAGATGCTCGTCGCGCTCGCCGTGGTTGTCGTGAAGGTGCGTCGTCACGACGAAATCGCGCACCGTTTCGAGCTGACCGGCAACGTCGCCGCCATCGAGATGCGCGTGGCCGCTGTCGAAGCACATCCTTACGCTCGTAAGGCGCGTCTGCTCCAGAAAATTCTTCAGGTTCACGGGCGTCGCCATCTCGCCGGGAGTATTTTCAATTGCTAGCGAAACGCCGCGATGCCGCGCAAAGAGCGACAGATGCTCGAGCGAACTGAACGCGGCGTCCCATTTCCGGTCATCCGGCACGTCGCGCGAACTCGCCACGTGCTGCACGCAATAGCGAAAAGGAATCTGCTCGACGAGATCGAGAGCGCGCTTGATTTCGTCGACCGCCTCCTGCCGCCGCATCCGTTCCGGATCGCAGATCGAAAGCGGCGCGCCGCTTTCCCGCGCCAGGTGAAAATCGCGGGTCGTCGGCGAATGAATCGAGTGCAGCGTGAGGCGATTCTCCCCGAGCCAGCCCGCCAATTCGCGGGCATCCTCCGCCGATCGGTAGTCGAAATGCCCGCGCGAACAAAAAAGCTCGATCGCCGACGCCCCGGCGCGCGCAACTTCGCCCACGAGAGCGGCCGTCAATTTTCGATTTACGAAAAGATACGTCGAGAGAACGCGATCGGTCGTCACTGTGCGCAGGCTCTATTCATGAGAATGATTTCGACTCTAAGCGAAGGGCGCAGGTGCGTCAAGGCAGCT
>Ga0210394_10002326_pt1 | contig 26320 bp, 21 predicted proteins | sample IncBWC12MmetaG_FD_160121 | JGI IMG/M metagenome (GOLD analysis project Ga0210394, IMG submission 160121) | Forest soil microbial communities from Barre Woods Harvard Forest LTER site, Petersham, Massachusetts, United States - Inc-BW-C-12-M | ecosystem: Environmental > Terrestrial > Soil >...
ACTCTGGGATGTTCTATGCCGAATCGTGGGCCATCGTTCACTATTTTATGCTGTCGCCGGACGTAAAAAAGGACGCGCTGCTGGACAAGTTTCTCGCGACGCTCCAATCGACCGACGACCCCATAGAAGCAGCGCGCCAATCCTTCGGAGAATTACGAAAGTTAGCCGGCAAGCTGGAAACTTACGCGCGTCAACCCAGTTTCTACTACGCGCACGTTCCTCTCGAGAGCGGCCTTTCGGAGAAGGACTTTTCGGTACGCGCGCTCCCTCTGGCGGAAGCCCTGACACAGGAAGCAAACTTTCTTCTTCGGAATGGCAGCCAGAGCGAGGCGTTGAATCTTTTGCACCAAGCGGCAGATGCCGACCACGAACTCCCTGCTCTACACGAGGCTTTGGGCTACTATCATTTTCTTCGTTCGGACAACGAAAATGCAGGAAAGGAATTCGACGAGACCCTTTCACGCGACCCCAAAAATGCCGCATCGTATTATTACAAGGCGGAGATTCTCTACCGCAAGAGTGGCTATAGCAAAGACGCGACTCCTCTCATTCGCACCGATCTTGAGAAGGCGGTTGAATGCGATCCTAACTTCGCGCCCGCGCACGCCTTCTTATGCATTGCGTACAGCCAGGCGGATGAGACCAAGTCCAAATCCATCGCCGAAGCCAGGCGCGCCATTGAACTTGAACCCGGCAATCTGGCGTATTACATCGATCTGGGCAGAGCCGCCCTGGCGAACGGAAAGACCGTGGACGCCCAGACCATCGCCGAACGAGCGCAGAAAGCAGCTTCGACAGCTCGCGATCGAGCAATGGCCGAGAGTTTTACAAAACGAGTGGCTAACTATAATGGCTCAACGGCCGCCAAAATCGTCGATCCCGATGCTCCCGCTCCTCCGGCTGCATCCGACGATGCTCCGAGCGAGCCCCACGGGTCGAGCAGCGTAAATGCCGAGGGACGAATCACAGAATTAATCTGCGGAAAACCGCCCGAAGTCTTGCTGACCCTGGCCACGGTGAAAGATCAAATGCTGCTTCACGTAGCGGACATCTCCAAAATCGAGATACAGGCCGCGGGCAAGGTTTCCAACTCGAGCGCCACGCCTTGCGCGCAGTGGAAGGACCGAAAAGCTAAGATTACCTTCGATCTAACGCCGGACGGAACGGCCCACGGCGAGTTGCGAAGCATTGCATTCTTTTAGAATCATGCGAGCTTCGATTTGAGCCTTCGGAAACGTCCACAGTGGCCACCGATTCAGGCAATCTCAACTTGAGCGAAATCAAACCTCACATCCCGTGCAAAAACGGCGCTCCACCCGTTTCGTGGCGTGTGCTCTTGGCCGGAACGATTTTTCTCGGAGCGTTTCTTCTTTTTCTGATCGAGCCGCTTTTCGCCAAATCAATTCTTCCGTGGTTCGGAGGCTCGGCGTCGGTTTGGGCCACATGCCTGGTCTTTTTTCAAACTGCGCTTCTGCTCGGCTATCTCTACGCGGACTTAACCACTCGCCGCCTCACGCCAAAACGCCTATCCACTACGCACCTGGGGCTTCTTCTCGTCAGCCTTCTGTGGCTGCCCATCGCTCCGCAAATTTTCTGGCGTTCGCATGCGCAAGTCGACCCCGCCTGGCGCATCCTGGGACTCCTCACGTTTTCAATCGGCCTGCCTTTCGTCCTGCTCAGCGCCACTAGTCCCCTGCTGCAATCCTGGTACGCACGCCGTGCTTCCGGCCGCTCGCCGTACCATCTTTTTGCTCTTTCCAATCTCGCTTCCTTGCTCGCACTTTTGAGTTTTCCGTTTCTGATCGAACCGCGTCTCTCTTCCCGCCAACAATCCATCCTGTGGTCTTCGGTATACGCCCTTTTCGCAATCTGCTGTTCTCTCTCCGCGTGGTTCAACCGCATCAACCTAACGGCTCCGTTCGCTGCACACCAAGCGGCCGTTGCCGAAGAAAAAGGGCGGCCGACATTCCGCACAAAGCTTCTGTGGCTGGGCCTTTCCGCCTGCGGCTCGATGATGCTTCTGGCAGTAACGAACCACCTCTCGCAAAATGTCGCGCCGGTACCGCTCTTGTGGATTGTTCCGCTCGCGCTCTATTTGCTCTCCTTTGCAATGGTGTTTGCCAAACGCCAGTTCTATTCGCGCTGGTTTGTTGCAAGACTGCTGGCCGTTGTACTGGGTACAGCGGGCTATGCCATTTATGACTCTTCGATCACCCACGCGATTCAAATCAGCGTGCCGCTCTTCTGTGGCGTGCTCTTTGTGGTCTGTCTTTTTTGTCACGGCGAACTCGTCGAGCGAAAACCGGCGGCGCGTTACCTGACCTCGTTTTATCTGTTCATTGCTTTCGGAGGCGCACTGGGCGCGGTTTCGGTTGGATTGCTTGCTCCCCACATTCTTTCCGGCATTTACGAACTGCCGATGATCTTGCTGGTGGCGGCTTTTTTAGGGGTCGTCGTGCTTTGGTTCGAAGGATGGTCGGCGCGGTTTTTTTGGGCGAGTATGACAGTGGCGATGGGTGCGGTGCTTGTTTTCAACGTGCGCACGACGCGACAGGGTACGGTCGCGATGATGCGCAATTTTTACGGAGCGCTTCGCATTCAGGAATTCAAAGCGGGCCGCCTCCTCCCCTACCGGACTTTGCTGCACGGAACGATACAGCATGGCGCGCAATATCTTTCTTTTCCGGAAAACCGTAACCCCACGACTTATTACGGAAGAACGTCAGGGGTCGGTCTGGCTCTCGAGTACTGCTGTGACGGGCCGAAGCGCATCGGGGTCATTGGTTTGGGAGCGGGCACGCTCGCTGCGTACGGAAAACCGGGCGATTCGTTCCGCTTTTATGAGATCAATCCGCAGGTCCTGGAGGTCGCGAACAGCTGGTTTACCTTTCTCAAACAGAGTCCGGCAAAGACCGAGATTATTCTGGGTGACGCGCGGCTTTCGCTGGAAAGCGAGCCGCCGCAGCAATTTGACGTGCTGGCAGTCGATGCCTTCTCCGGTGACGCCATTCCTGTGCACCTGCTCACCAAAGAGGCCTTTGCCGTTTATTTCAGACACCTGAAGCCGGACGGCATCCTCGCCGTGCACACCTCGAACACCTATCTCAACCTGGCGCCGGTCGTGAAACTGCTGGCCGAAGACGCCGACTATCCAGTGCGGCTCATTGTGAGCGACGAAGATGCGCCAAGGATGATTTCCTCGGCAGATTGGGTGCTGGTAACGCGGAATCAGGAATTCTTGAATGAGCCGGACACGTTCGCGGGCGGCGAAGCCATCTTGGTTCCTGCGCATCTGCGCCTTTGGACCGACGGGTACAACAATCTTTTCGAGATTCTTCGCCCGGTGAGCTATTCGACGCGGCCCACCGGTGATCCGTAATCTCGATTTTCCGGCATCATGCACCCGCGAAACAAATGATTCATGATGTGAAACGATAACAGGCAAACCCTGTGTTCGCTTGAAGTTGCAGGATTGTGGCGACCTACGTCCCCCCTGGACGAACTTGCGTTTCGCGAACTTAAAACGTTTTTGTAGACGAATATGCGTGTATTTTCGCATACAGAGAACTGCGAATGTTCTCTTGACTGAATGCCTCATTCTGGTACACTCCGCGCAATTTATTGCAGGGAGGCGGCTGCGTTTGTCCCAATTTCGTCCGCCAGGAGGAACATCCAGTCTCCGTCAGGAGGAGAGAATAGGTGCTAGGAACCGTCAAATGGTTTAACAACTCAAAAGGGTATGGCTTCATAGGGCGCAACGATGGTCCAGACGTATTTGTTCATTATTCCGCTATCGTGGGGGATGGCTATCGCACCTTGCAGGAAGGAGATACGGTGGAGTTCGAAATTGTCCAGGGACCGAAAGGCCCCCAGGCAGCGAACGTGCAAAAGCCAGTTTAAATAGACCAGGCATCGTTGGACCGGCGGAGTGCGCCCCTCTGCCGGTCTTTTTTATTTGGTGGGCGTGAGCCGTGACCTGTGGACGGTTGCGAGCGCGGCTGGCTAGGGAGCGGCGAGGCGACCAATTTGAAGACGGAAGAAGGCCTCGGCATCCGAATGCATGCAGACTAGGGCATTGGGAGCACCCGGCTCAGAGCGCGTAAAGCCTTTGTCGTCGACCCGGATGTTCATCGGTTGGACTGGGCAAATCCTTTGATTGAGGATGTAGGCTACCGTTACGGGATCGAAAAGGGTGGGCGTTTGCTGGCCCCACTCGTGATAGAGGAGCGTCAGAGCATCCGTGAGCGGAGTCCCCTGCTTGAATAGGAAGGCGCGTTTGACTTCGTCGAGTTTCAATTGCGTGGAATCGAGTGGCATGACGTAGAGCGGTACACCGGAGAGAAAGAGTTTTTTGGCGGAGGGAATGTCATTGATGATGTTCCACTCCGCGTCTGGTCCGTGCGCGGTGCAGAACCACAGATCGCCATATCCGCATTCGATGGAACCGCCCATCATCACTACGCGTTTGAGCTTGTGGAAGGTTGTCGGATCTTTGTCGATGAGCGCGCCCACGTTCATCAACGGGCCGATCGAGATCAGCGTGATTTGGCCGGGATAGCGACGAATCTGGTCGAGGATGAAGTCCACTGCGTTTGGATGCGCGGCTTTGGCGAAATGGCTAGCTTCGCCATAGCGGCGCTGATTCATCACATTGGTGGTGTGCGTCGGAGCGCCGGTGACCACGGGAATGTCGCTTCGGCCAGCTTCGCCGAGAAATCGATCGACGATTTTGGCCCTGGCCTCGGTGTCGCCGAAGGTGGTGGATATGCCGAGAATTTCGAGCTCCGGGCTGCGGAGAGCCAGCGCGATAGCGAAAGCGTCGTCGATGTCATCGCCGATGTCGGTGTCGATAATGACTTTCTCTGGCGTGCCTGGGACTTGCGCGGACTTTTGCGTTTGCGCGCGGGAAACAGGGCCAATGACCAATGAAAGTAAAATTGCCAAAGTCGAAAAACGCACTCTGCCCTCCCAGTAATGATTCCGGCCGGCACGCATTGCGTGCAGGCAATTTGTGCACTACTTTCTAAAAAAGATACACGTGGCACTATGCTGATTTTTGGCAGGTCACGCAAGACGCCCTGGTGTTTCCGGCCAACAGACTCAAGTTGGAACGCACCATGGAAAGGCGTTAAAAACTGATGGACGCCGATCGCAAGCCGCAAACTTGGCCAGACCTCATTCCGGCACTCAGGCCCTTGAAAAAGCCAGGGTACCGCTTGGCGTTCCTGAACAATTTAAAAACGCAGGGCTGGACGGGAGGTTCGACTATATGCTCCGCAGCGATCGTGCAAAAACGTTCAAACGCGACCCGCGGGCTTACCAACTGGGAAGTGAAAGAGATGAAACTGAAGCGCGGTGAAATTCTCTTCGTCGCGCATGCCGGGTGGGCAGCGTCCAGTGCCAAGGTGTTGGGGTGTCCTGCCTACTGGGTGGGTCGCCAAAACCTTCCACCGGAAGAGTTTCTAGCGTTCCCCGATGGCTCTGATGACACGCTCTCTCAGTTGGTCCAGTTCCTGACGTGACGCGGCTCCCCCGTGACGCTAAGGGACACGCCAACTAGCCGCCTAAACTCCCGGCAAACGCACTATCGGAAACGGGTGAAGCACGGCCCGGACTTCACGCCCGTGTTTTTCGCTGGCTTATGGCTTTATAATCTGCCCATGGACAACAAACAGATCGCCCGCATCCTCCGCGAAACCGCGCAACTTTTGGAGATCGACGGGGCCATTATCGGCAGGTACCGCAGTTATGAAAAGGCCGCCGAGCTGATCGATGGACTTCCGGAATCAATCGAGCAGCTCGTTAGAGAGCCGGAAAAATTGGAAGAACTTCCGGGAATTGGCGAGCGCATGGTGGAACATCTGCAAGAAATCGTTAAGACCGGCGATTATGCGCTCAGGAAAAAGCTGCTGAAGAAATATCCGGCAACGATTCTGGATTTGCTTCAACTGCAATCGCTCGGGCCCAAGAAGGTGGCGTTTCTGTGGTCCAACTTCAAGGCGGGTACCGTCGCCGATGTGGAGAAGATCGCCAAGGAGGGTAAACTTCGCGACCTTCCCGGTTTTGGCGAAAAGAGCGAACAGAACATTCTGAAGGCTATCGAGGTGTTCAAAAAATCTTCGGGCCGGTTTCACATTGATCAGGCGGAGGCCGCGGCCGCGGAAATCATTGCGCACATCAAGAAAGCTGGAAAGGCTGTGGAGGACGTCACTCCCGCGGGGTCGCTGCGGCGCGGCAAAGAGACCGTGGGAGACTTGGATTTGCTGCTGACGCTCGGTGCGGATCACACATCGCAAAAACAGGTTGATGCGTTGGCCAAGCGCATATTGGAGTTTCCTGGGATTGACCAGACCTTGGCGCATGGGGAGAACAAGGTCAGCTTTACGCTCCAGAACGGATTGCAGGTGGATGTGCGGCTGCTGGAAAAGGAAAGCTTTGGCGCGGCGCTGCTGTACTTCACTGGATCAAAGGAACATAACGTTTCGCTGCGCGGGCGCGCCAACGATATGGGTCTAACTTTGAACGAGTACGCGCTAGCGACGCTCAAGGGCGAAAAGCCGGTCGCGCGGCGGACAGAGGAGGAGATCTACCGAAAGCTGAAGCTGGACTACATACCTCCCGAGCTGCGCGAAAACACTGGTGAAATCGCCGCAGCTGAAGCGCACAAACTACCGCACTTGATTGAATTGAAAGACATGAAGGGCGATTTGCAGATGCACACCACGTCCAGTGATGGGAAAAATTCCATCGAGGAAATGGCCGAAGCCGCTCGCCGCCTTGGGCACCAGTACATAGCGATTACCGACCACTCGAAGGCCGTTACGGTGGCCAACGGGTTGGATGAAAAGCGCATGGCTGCGCATATCGAGAAGATTCATGAGACGAGCGACAAGGGACTTGGGATTCGCGTGTTGGCCGGCGCCGAAGTGGACATCCTGAAGGATGGCTCCCTGGATTACTCGGACGAGTTGCTTGCGCAATTGGATGTGGTGGTGTGTTCGATTCACTCGTATTTCAATCTGGACCGGGCAGCCATGACCGAGCGTATGCTCGCTGCAATTGAGAATCCTTACGCGCAGATCATCGCCCATCCCACCGGGCGACTGCTTCTGCGGCGAGACCCCATCGACTACGACATGGAGAAAATCCTGGAGGCTTGCGCCAAGCACGGCGTGGCCATGGAGTGCAATTCTTATCCTGACCGGCTGGATTTGAAGGACGTCTATTTGCGGATGTGCAAAGACCGCGGGGTTAAGGTAGTAATTTCGACGGACTCGCATAGCGCGGCCAATCTGTCGTTTATCGGTTACGGGGTGACGATGGCGCGGCGGGGTTGGCTGGAAAAGCGCGATGTGATCAATACCCTGCCGACGGATCAGTTCCTGGCGGCGCTGCGTGCCAAGCCGGGTGTGGCTCGTAAGAAACGAGCGGCTAAATAATCACGGAAGGCTTTCAGATGGTCTCGAACGGACGGGGTGCGATTGGGCCAGGCGATAAGGGCTTTGATGTCGTCTGAAGGTGTGAGTTTGGGTTTGCGGGGCAGTACGCGAGAAACGGAACATTTTGACCCCGGATGTCGTACCTACTCTAGAACGTCCTGTTACGGAGGCTCCTAGCGATGAATTTGCTTGCTTGCCGCAATACCGCCGCACGGATTGGAATGATCAGTGCTTCCCTGCTTGCTGCCGTAGCCTTGGCGCCGCGGGCCAGCGCCACGGAATGGACCAAAAACTACACGGTAACCGGGCGGGCCAATGTTCGGATCGACACCAACGATGGCGGCGTGCGGGTGAGCACAAGCGACTCCAAGAACGTCGAGTTCAGGGTCGAGTATGAAGGCTATGAAATGGATAAGAATCTCCATGTGGAGGCGCACCAGAGCGGCGACCAGGTGGAGCTCGTCGCGCGGATTACGGGACACTGGGGATTTTCATGGGGCACGCATGGGCGGAGGCTGCACATAGAAGTCAGGATGCCCAAAGACGCTGATTTGAATGCACATACCGGGGATGGGTCGGTGGAGGCAAGTTCCATCAACGGAAATGTCACGGTCGAGACGGGAGATGGGTCGATCAGAGCAAACGGTCTAACCGGCGTCATTGATCTCCATACGCACGACGGCAGCATCAACGTGGACACTTTGAAGGGTGACATGAAGCTGCGCACAGGTGACGGCTCGATTGAGGCGCGGGAATTGGATGGAAAATTGGAAGCCGACAGCGGAGACGGGCATGTGAGGATCGCTGGGCGGTTTGATGCGTTGAACGTTAAGACTGGCGATGGCAGTGTGGACACGCGCGTCCTGCCGGGATCTAAGATGGCTGGCAGCTGGAACATACGGACGGGTGACGGCAGTGTGGACTTGTCTCTGCCGGGCGACTTTCAGGCAAACATTGACGCCAGCACTGGAGATGGGCACATAAGCGTGGGCTTGCCGGTGACCATCGAAGGAACGTTCAGCAACTCGCAGCTGCACGGGAAGATGAATGGCGGCGGACAGTCTCTGACGGTGCACACCGGGGATGGGTCCATCCGGTTGAGTAAGGCCTAGGCTCGGCGGCTGGTGGCTGGCGGCCAGCCCTTGGGGCGGTTACCAGCGCACCTCGTCCGAAGTCGATTTGGCGGACGACCCGCGCAGTACTAGGACTGGAATAAAGTGCACTTTGATTGACAGTTGTCTTCTCTTGGTGACATGATTTCACATTCGCCGGGCCTTATCCAGCTGAAAATAAAAAGGTTAAGTTTGGAACTTGACCTGCCCTTGTTTTTACTGTCATAGAAGGGTGGGTGCCATGGTGGTCGTCATTCTCGCATTCGCAATGGTGGCTTTGGTTTCTCTCACGATTGCCAGCTCCATTTCTTCCATGAACCGCCGTCGTGGATCCTGATTTCCGCCGCAGCCTTCTAATCTACCGGGGGGCTGCCCTAGCTCCCAATACCTCCTTGTCGTTGGTCCTCTGTCGCGCTGCTTCGATACCCGAATATTGCTTCTGATCGCTCTTCCCTTTTGACGCCCACCTGTTCTGGAGCATAATCAATCGCGCTTGCGTGAGTTCATGAATAATCACACATCTACGGAGAGAGATACACACTGGGCCGGGGCCGCACCGCAGGGCGGAGTGCTGGGGCTTTCGCGGGCCCAGGGATGGGGGATACTTTTCTTTGTCTACAGCGCGCTCGCTGTGCTGTTCTTCCTGTACCACTATCTCGACGATCTTTCCCGCCAGCGCGCGGGAACGTTCACCTTGCGCTTACTGGAAGAGTTCACCGGCGTGTACACGGTTTTCCTTGTTCTGCCGCTGGTTTTGCGGGTGGCGAACTTGTACCTGTTCAAATCCAAGGGCTGGCTGCGCCTGGTTGTTTTCCATTTGGCCGCCGCCGTGGGATTCTCCTTTGTGCACACGAGTTTGATGGCGCTCAGCCGCTGGCTGGTCGCTCCGTTAATCGGTCTGGGACACTACGACTATGGAGACATGATTTACCGGTATCCGATGGAGCTGTCGAATGACTTGATGGGTTATACGGTAATCGTGGTGGTGTACTACTTTTTGGAACGGCTGCGCATCGCGCAGGCGCAGCAGCTTGCAGCGGCAGAATTGCAGGCTAAACTCGCGCAGGCCCAGCTGGAGAATTTGCGATTGCAGTTGCAGCCGCATTTTCTGTTTAACACTCTGAACACGATTTCTTCCGTGATGTATGAAGATGTGCCTGCGGCTGACGCCATGCTAACGCAGTTGAGCGACTTGCTGCGGTTGACGTTGCGAACGGCCAACTCACACGAAATTCCTCTGGCGCAGGAGCTCGAAATTACGCGGCTCTACCTCGAAATTATGCAGAAGCGCTTTGAATCGACTTTGCGGGTGACCTACTCCGTAGAGTCGGCGCTGGAGAATTCGATGGTGCCACAACTCATTCTGCAACCCCTGGTCGAGAATTCCTTGCGGCATGGCTTGAAGGATGGCGGCGCGGGGATAGATATATCGATTGCCGCGCGGCGCGAAAATGGTTCACTGATTCTCGCGGTTTCCGATACGGGCGCGGGTCTGGGAGCGGAGACGATTGAGACGGCGATGAACCGAGGAGTCGGGCTGGCCAATATACGGGGGCGGCTAGAACAACTCTACGGGGCCGGTCAGGAATTAAGAATTGCCAACCGTCCGGCGGGCGGCACAGAGGTGGTACTAAGGGTTCCGTTTCATTTGGGAGACCTCCGTACTCAACCAGATGGTTAGATAGCGGGCCCGCCCGAGGCCATCGCGCAAGTGCGGTCACTGTCTCCGAATTGCTTTCTTCTCAGGGATTTAGGCTGGCCCTGAAGCTGTTACTGAGGGCACTTTTGGTCGATTATTTGGACGCTTAGTGGAGTGAATGGATCCCGCCAACACACTCAAAGTATTGGTTGTCGACGATGAAGCGCCCGCGCGGCGGAAGATTCTGCGGCTGCTGCGCCAGGAGCCGGATGTGCGGGTGGTCGGCGAAGCGGGTGGGGCGGAATCTGCGATCGCCGCGATCGGCAAACATCGCCCTGATCTGGTTTTCCTGGATGTGCAGATGCCCGGGATGGACGGCTTCGGAGTCGTTCAGGCCATCCCCAAAAAAGAGATGCCGCGCGTTGTTTTTGTTACCGCGCATGATCAGTACGCTTTGCGGGCGTTCGAGGTTCACGCATTCGACTACCTGCTGAAGCCTTTCGGCGAAGAGCGATTCCGGACCGTGTTGCAGCGCGCGCGGGAGCAGAATCGAGAATCTAGCGACGGTTTTGCGGCGCGGCTTCAGGAATTGCTGCGTCAATTGCAGCGCGAACGTTCGTTTCCGGATCGCTTGCTGGTGCACGAGAATGCGCGGGCCCATTTTGTTTCGGTGCGGGACGTATCGTGGATTGAGGCTGATCGAAATTATTTGATTTTGCATTGCGGTCAGAAGACGCACGCTCTGCGCGGGACCTTAGAGGCTCTTGCAGGCACACTAGACCCCAAGGTTTTTGTTCGCATCAACCGCGGGAGTTTGGTTCGGTTAGATGCGATTCGCGAGTTGCTGCCGTGGTTCCACGGCGAGTACAAAGTCATTTTGAAGGATGCCACGGAGCTGCGCTGGAGCCGGCGATACGTTAAGCAGCGTCCGGAGCTGCTGAAATTGAGTTGAAATGGTTTGCCGCGCCACGCGAAAGCCCGCCTGTCCCTAGGCCGGGCCCGTTCGTCCCAAGTGCTTTGTAGTTGAGAGTCTTCCCGCGATAATTGCTCCACCATGAACTGCAAACTTTCTTTCCGCCATACCGCGTGGACTTCCCTGCTCTCCTTGTTGCTTTTCTCACCCGCGTTGGTGAGGGCTCAGAGGGCTCCTGATGCTGGTTGGCCCAACTACGGGAATGATCCCGGCGGTACGCGCTACTCCCCTGCAAGGCAAATTGACCGCGGGAATGTGGCTCAGCTGCGGGTGGCGTGGACCTATCGAACCGGGGCGTTGCCTTACGATGAGGAGCTCGATAAGAAAGCGGCATTTGAAGCGACGCCGATACTGGTTGACGGGAAGCTATTTTTGAGTACGCCGTACGATCACGTGATGGCCTTGAACGCGGTGAGCGGCGTGAAACTTTGGGAGTTCGATCCCCGGCTGGAACATCCTTACGGCTTCTCGGAAGTCACGTCGCGAGGCGTTTCGGCGTGGCGGGACGCTTCGGTGAAGGCCGGAATAGTATGCGCGCTGCGCATCTTTGTGGGGACACTGGACGCGCGGCTGATTGCGCTGGATGGCGACACTGGCAAGCCTTGCGCTGATTTTGGAACCAGCGGCGAGGTTGACCTGACGACAGAGGTCAAGATGCGCGACCCGGGCGATTACCAGGTGACTTCTGCTCCGGCGATCTACAAGGACTTGGTCATCACGGGTTCTTCTGAGGGGGACAATCGCGCTGTGACGCTAGAGCGCGGCATCGTGCGGGCGTTCGATGCTCGCTCGGGCAAATTGCGCTGGACTTGGGACCCCATTGCTCCTTGGGCTTATCAAAATACCCCGCGCACGGGAGCAGGGAATGCGTGGTCGACGATTTCTGTCGATGCGCTTAGTGATCTGGTGTTCATTCCGACGGGCAGCGCCAGCCCGGACTATTACGGAGGATTTCGCAAGGGCGACAATAAGTGGGCGAACTCGGTTGTGGCCTTGCGAGCTTCAACGGGCGAATTCGTGTGGGGATTTCAGGTGGTGCACCACGATCTTTGGGACTATGACGTGGCCTCGCAGCCGACGCTTTTTGCGTGGAAAGACGGGACGCCGGCGATTGCTATCACCACGAAGATGGGACGCGTTTTTGTGTTGAACCGGTTGAATGGCGCGCCGTTTTTTCCAGTAGAAGAGCGGCCCGTGATCAAGAGCGACGTTCCGGGAGAAGAGTCCTGGCCAACGCAGCCTGCTTCGACAATTTCGCTCGTTCCGGAGAGGCTGTCGGCTGAGGATGCCTGGGGCCAGGATGAGAAAGAGCGCGCGTGGTGCGCGGAGCAAATCAAAACGGCGCGGTCGGGAGATATTTTCACCCCCCCGAGCTTACCAGGGACGCTGGTGTTTCCAAGCAATGTGGGCGGCGTAAACTGGGGCAGCGCGGCCTACGATCCCGAACGGCATTTGCTTTTTGTGGACACCAACCGGCTGCCAATTTTCGTGAAGTTGATCCCCCGGGCGGAGCTCGAGACAGCGCGGAAGAATGCTAGCGACTCCGACCGGTTGCACGGAGAGTTCGCGCGGCAAACGGGCGCTCCGTACGCGATGTTTCGCACACCTTTGCTTTCCCCTAGCGGGCTCCCTTGCAATACGCCTCCGTGGGGCACGGTGGCGGCGGTCGATCTGTTTGAAGGGAAAAAAGTCTGGGACGTGCCGCTGGGAAGTTTCATTCCGGGGATGAACACCGGAACGATTACTTTGGGCGGTCCGATGGTCACCGCGGGAGGAATTGTCTTTACGGCAGCTGCGATGGACGGATTTCTGCGCGCGTTTGATTCTGAAACGGGTAAGGAAATCTGGAAATACCAGCTTCCGGCTGGAGGGCAGGCTACCCCGATGACGTACAGCATTGGCGGCAAACAATACTTGGTGATCGCGGCGGGGGGCCACGGCAAGCTTGGAACGAAGCAGGGTGACTACGTCCTGGCGTTTACACTGCCCTAGGATGGTTGCAGCAACGGAAATAGATCGAACGAGTCTATATTTACAAGGAGAACTGCGATGGAATGGGAAAAACCCGAATTTGTGGAAATATCGCTGGCGTGTGAGATCAGCAGCTATGCCAACGCGGAATTCTCCGAAGCACCGGCTCAACCGGCTACCAGGACGATAAACGAATGAAACCTGGCGCTGCTCGCTGGAAGCGGAAAACTTCCATTCTCGCTGCGTGCCTTACCGCATCTTTTCTGCTTTCCGCTCGGGAGGCACCCGCACAGGACGCCAAGGACGCATGGCCGTATTACGGACATGACGCCGGCGGCATGCGCTACTCGCCTCTGACGCAGATCAATCGCGACAACGTAAGCAAGCTCAAAGTCGCTTGGGTCTTCCACACCGGCGAGGTCCAAGAAAGCAACGGAGATAAGAAGCGCAGCGGCTTTGAAACCACCCCAATTCTTGTGGACACTACGTTGTACATCACTACGCCGTTCAACCGCGTCATCGCACTAGATCCCGCCACCGGGAAACAGCGCTGGGCTTACGACCCCTTGATCGATCGGACGCTAGACTATGGCGACGGCTTGGTCAACCGCGGCGCGAGCACTTGGCTTGACTCGTCGCGGGCTGCCGGGAAGCCGTGTCATAGGCGCATTTTTGAGGCCACGCAGGACGCCAGACTCATTGCTCTGGACGCGGCGACGGGAAAACCCTGCGCGGACTTTGGCAACGGCGGCCAGGTCAGCCTGCGGGAAGTGCGCGGCTATCTCGCGGGCTGGTATCACATGACTTCGCCGCCCGCGGTGATTGACGATATCGTAGTGGTGGGTTCAGCCATCGACGACAATCATCAAGTGGACATGCCTGCCGGTGTGGTGCGGGCGTTCGATGCACGCTCCGGGGCGTTGCGGTGGAGCTGGGATCCCATTCCCCGGAATCCGGCCGCTGGCGATGATACAAAACTCACGAATGCTTGGCGAAGTGGCGCGGCCAACGCCTGGTCGATCATGACCGTAGATCTGGAGCGCGATTTGGTGTTCGTGCCCACGGGCAGTGCCAGTCCGGATTACTACGGCGGGCTGAGGCTTGGCGATAACAAATGGGCGAATTCGGTGGTCGCGCTGCACGCCAAGACGGGGAGAATCGCGTGGGGATTCCAGCTGGTTCATCACGACCTGTGGGACTACGACACGGCGTCGCCGCCGTTGCTGGCAACACTCACCCGCGATGGAAAGAAAATCCCGGTTGTCATCCAAGGAAACAAGACAGGATTCCTCTTTGTACTCGACCGTGACACCGGCGAGCCCGTTTTCCCGGTGGAAGAGCGCGCCGTGCCGAAAAGCGACGTGCCCGGCGAACGGGCCTCCCCGACACAACCCTTCCCAGTGGCTCCGCCCGCGCTCGTTCCGCAGCGGCTTACCGCGGACGATGCTTGGGGGCCGACGCCAGGGGATCGCGAAACTTGCCGAAACTGGATTAAGGGGTATCGGAACGAAGGAATTTTCACTCCGCCAAGCATTCAAGGCACGCTCGCGGTGCCCGGCAATCTCGGCGGCTTGACCTGGAGCGGATACGCTTTCGATCCCCAGCGCAGTCTGTTAGTGGTCAATACCAACAATATCGCCGCACGGGTGAGACTCATCCCACGCGACAGAGTGCCATCCGACAATGATGAAGACGGTGATTACGGGCCGCAAAGAGGGTCACCCTATGGCATGTTGCGGCGCTTCCTGCAGTCGCCTTCAGACCTGCCGTGCAGCGCGCCGCCGTGGGGCACGCTCGCCGCAGTGGACATGACGGACGGCAAGATTCGATGGCAAGTTCCTCTGGGAACGATGCAAGACTTCGGTGGCGCGCATGCGTCGCCCATTCCGCCGGGATCGATCAGCCTGGGCGGACCGATCGCCACTGCGGGCGGATTGATCTTCATTGCCGGCACGACTGACTCCGCTATTCGAGCTTTTAACGTGGAGACGGGAAAGGAACTCTGGAAGTGGCAACTTCCGGCCAGCGGCAATGCCACGCCGATGACCTACCGCCTCGGCGCGGCCGGCAAGCAATACCTGGTGATTGCCGCAGGCGGCCATCCCAAAATCACCGAAGAGTCTTTAAGCGATGCGCTGGTGGCCTTCACGCTGCCTTAGAAGTACGAAGAAACGAATGACTACCGTTACCGCTAGAACTTGGCAAAGATTCAAATGACAGACACTTCCTTTCCAGCGTCCGATAGGGCGTCCAAGGATCACTCTTACTTAGCGAATGGCATGTTGGTGGTGATCGCCATTGCGTTGGGAAAACTCCTGTTTCATTGCTATTTCAACAACAGGTATGGCTATTTTAGGGATGAGTTCGACTACATGGCCTGCGGTGATCACTTGGCTTGGGGATATGTGGACCAGCCGCCGATCATTCCCTTCCTGATTCACGTCTGCCGCGCGGTCCTCGGAGACTCGCTGCGCAGCATTCGATTCATACCGGCGATGGCTTCTTCCCTCCTGGTGGTCGAAACCGCCATCCTCGCGCGTGAATTCGGCGGACGCCGTTTCGCCCTGCTGCTGAGCGCCATTGCCATCGTAATCGCACCCCAATACCTCTCCAACGGAAGCCTGCTGGGCACCAACTGCCTCGAACCCAATTTGTGGATGGGGTGCTGCTACTTCGCAATCCTCGCCATCAAGCGAAATGATCCACGGTATTGGCTTTGGTTCGGCGTGGTTGCCGGACTCGGGCTCGAGGAGAAATATTCGATCGCGGTCTTTGGCGTTGGCATGGTCGTGGGACTTTTGCTGACCGCGCAGCGCCGTGTTTTTCTGAATCCTTGGATTTGGTTTGGTGGGCTCGCAGCCTTCCTGATTTTTCTGCCCAACCTGCTTTGGAATATTCACAATCACTGGCCCTTCGTCGAGTTGATGCACAATATCCGCGCCGATGGCCGAGATGTCGTGCTTCCTCTGCCACAATATTTCTTCCAGCAGACACTGCTGGTGCATCCCTTCACCGCTCCGATCTGGATCACCGGGCTGATCGCATTGTTCGTCTCGCTGCGTTTCGAGCCGTACCGCGCGCTGGCCTGGTGCTACCTGGCTTGCTTCGCAGTCTTCTTTGTTCTCCACGGCAAGAATTATTATCTCGCTCCGGTATATCCCATGTTGCTGGCCGCAGGAGCTGTCATGGTCGAGTCGGCCATCAACGGCAGGAGCATTGAGGGCCGGGCGACGGCCAGTCTCAAAACGGGCCGCAGCCTCCGCACCTGGCCGAAGCCCGCGATCGTCATCGTGCTGCTGGCCAGCGGCGCGCACCTTGCGCCTGTGGTCGTGCCCGTTTTTTCTCCGGACAAGTTCATTGCCTACATGAAATATCTGCCGATGAAGCTGCCGGTGATGGAGCACAGCCACGCCCGGGCGGTTTTACCGCAGTGGTACGCCGATCAGTTTGGGTGGGAAGAGATTGTGGATGAGACGGTGAAGGCCTACAACCAGCTTTCGCCGGCAGAGCGGCCGGGCTGCGGGATATTCGCGCAAGACTATGGACAAGCAGGCGCCATCGACTTTCTGGGACGGCCGTACGGATTGCCTCCGGCGCTCAGCGGGCACCAGACCTATTTCCTTTGGGGGCCGCGAGGTTATTCAGGCAATTGCCTGGTCGTGCTGGACGACAGTCGGGAGCGGCTTGAAGAGTTGTTTGAGCACGTGGAATACGTGGGAACTTCAGCCGACAATCCCTATGCGCTGGAGCGCCAGATTCCTGTCTACCTTTGCCGCGGAGCAAGATTCGGCACGCTCGGGAAAGTCTGGCCGCAACTGAAGAAGTGGCGCTAGTCAGATTTCTGAGCACGCACTAGCGCCGCCAGAAATTCAACGGGCGTAGCTAGGAAACGATGGCACAAACGGATGGCCATTTCCTTGCTGCTCGCCGCGTGGGCACCTCCGTCCATCGAACCGCAGGAAGCGTTTCAGGCGAAAGAATTGTTGCAGAAGGACTTGCATGCGTACGCCGGCGGCGACCTGGTCCTTTCCGTCGGAGAGATTACTATCGCGGCCGGTGCGAGCGGGTCCAGACACCGTCATCCCGGCCCAACGTTCGTGTATGTTCTCGAGGGCGCTGTCGAAATTGAACTCGAGGGAGCGCCAGCAAAAGTGTATCGCGCGGGAGAGATATTTTATGAAGACCCGCATCAACTTCACACTTCAACAAAAAACGTGAGCAAGGTGGAACTCGCTCGCATTCTCGTCTACCACCTTAGCCACAACGGCGAACCACTGACCTTGCCGGAGCGATAGTTTTTCCTGACCTGCTCGGAAATATTTGCGGGGCAAGTGGGGCAAGTGGTTGACTTGAATTGCCACACTGCCTAAGATTGCCCGCGTTATTACGCATCCCTGAGGTTCCCTCTAGCTTCTGTCGCGCACACCGAGAGTGCCCAGTTTATAAAGGAAGCAGCGACTTGGGAGCCCGTGAGGAAGGAAAACATCATGGACTGGAGCAAAGCCATCCAATACGCGCAGCTTGTAAACGCGGCCTATGACGGGTTCGCAGGAAAACAGCCGGTTACCCCCGGGTACGAACTGCTCGCCACAATCTATGCGAACGATCTGGCGACGGAAGCGAACCCCGGAAGAGGTGATACGCGAGTGCAGATGGGTTTTATTCTGCAATCCCAGGCCGGCGGGGAGGTGGTTGTCGCAATTCGCGGAACGGAGGGAATCAAGGAATGGGTGCAAGACGCGCAATTCTTGGATGAGCCGTTCACGTTTGTGGCCGGCGGAGGCCGCACGGAGGACGGATTCACGGATATGTATAGATCCATGACCGTAGAGGAAGGAGCGGGGGCGCCATCCGTGGTGAAATTCCTGGGGACCTATGCATGGAAACGGGCGGTAAGTTCGCTGACGATCTGCGGGCATAGCTTGGGGGGCGCGATCGTGACCTTGCTTGCGCTGGATGTGGCGGCGAACATGCAAGCGCCGTTCAACGATCCAACGATATACACGTACGCGAGCCCTCGCACGGGAGACCACGACTTTGCCGTGAAGTATCATCAGACCGTCAAAACCACCTATCGGTTCGTCGACACCGTTGACCTGGTGCCCAAGTTGCCTGCTGTTTTTCCTTATAGGCACGTCACGGACGCCATTTTGCTGGATTCGTTGACGCTGATTCCGCCGAGGGTGCGGCTTCAACCGAATCCACTGTGCTGGCATATTCTGACGAGCTATACGTACTTGATGTCGCTTTACTCTGGCGGACCGCTGTTGGATGCCGAGCCGGAATGTGCGCCAACCGGTGTGATAGAGAACATCCTGGGAAAAATCGAAGCGGAGCTCAGCAATCAAAAGAGTATCGCGGAAAAGTTCACTGCCTCGCTGCGCAGGAATATAGGTGGAAGTTGGTAGGCCGACGCCAGCCACCTGCCCGGGCCACGCATTGCGTTTGAACACCGTCGACAGCTAAACTGCGCTGATCATGAAATGCTCACTACGGTTTTTGGTTTTAGCCGCGGTTGTTACCGTTGCCGGTTCCCCGGTATGCGCCGAGCAGCCTAAGTCACTTTTTTACATGACGCGCGAGCCGAAGTCGGTTCGCTCCTTTCTGGCGCATGCCGACAAGATCGATCTGCTGGTTCCCGCGTGGTACGCCGTGGACGGGAACGGGCTGCTCTCCGGCGGGGCTAATCCGCTGGTTCTGGAGACTGCGAAGCAGCGCCACGTGGCGGTGATGCCCCTTGTGGCCAACGGAGATTTTGCGCAGGAAGAGTTTCACAAGTTGCTGAAAAATGAGACTGCCAAGGAGAACATGATTGGCGCGCTCATTCGCGCGTCGAAGGAAAACGGTTACAAGGGGTTTCAATTTGATTTTGAGAATGTGCATTGGACGGACCGCGATGCGCTTTCGTATTTGGTGCAGGCGGCGGCGGTTGCGTTTCATCGCGAGGGATTGCAGCTTACCATCGCGACCGTTCCAAACGCTCCGGGCACGCCGGGCGAAGGGGGGTTCTCGGCGTGGATTTACGAGAATTGGCGCGGGGCTTATGACCTGCAGGCGCTCGCGCAGTCTGTCGATTTGATTTGCCTGATGACTTACGACCAGCACACGCGTTGGACGGCTCCCGGGCCGGTGGCGGGGTGGGCATGGACCGCCGGCAACTTGGATTACGCGCTCAAGTTCGTGCCCGCGCAAAAGCTGTCGCTGGGAATTCCGCTTTATGGCTACCACTGGTTCGCGGGGACGCCTGTCAAATCCGACGACAAATCCGGCGACAAGCCCAACCCTTCGGCGGAGTATATCGGTACCGATGATGCCATGGACCTTGCCAAAGCTTACGACGGGCACATGGAATGGGATTCTACGGACCGCGTGGCTTGGTTTTATTTTTATCGCGCGGACACGCGCGAGTGGATATTTTTTACGGACGCGCACACTTTTCGCGAGCGGTACACGCTGGTGAAGGAGCGAGGCCTTCAGGGGTTTTGTTCGTGGGTGTTGGGCACGGAAGATCCAGCGATCTGGGATTTGTTGCCGGCTCATAAATAACCGTTGTTGATCGCAGAAGACGTTGTGACGGAGCTATATACCATCGGCGAGAGCTCAGCCTGGTGAATGCCTAAGAGTAAGACACACTCGCGCGGCTTGATGTTGATCGCGGCCTTCAAACTATTGAAGGGATTCGCGCTGCTGGCTGTCGCGATCGGCGCGCTGCGATTGCTGCACAAGGACGTGGCGGGTGTGGCGGACCAATGGATCAACGCGTTTCGTGTAGATCCCCACAATCATTACATTCATTGGCTGCTGGCGAAATTGGCGAGTGTCGATGACCGGAGGTTGCGGGAACTCAGCGTGGGCACGTTCATATATGCCGCGGTTTTTCTGACCGAGGGTACCGGGCTGGCGCTGCATAAACGATGGGCGGAATATTTTACGATCATCACGACATCCTCTTTCTTGCCGCTGGAAGTGTATGAAGTTATTCATCATGCGACGATCGCAAAGGTCGTCGCGCTTTTGATCAATATCGCGGTGGTCGCTTATTTGGTGCGGGAGCTTCGGCGGTATCGCAAGCCCGGACCGCGGCACGGAATTGTGTCAAAGGTGCGCTCACAAAGCACGTCCGGCGGCGGCGGCGGAAGCCCAGGCCCATTGAAAGTTGAAACCGCCGAGGTGCCCGGTGACGTCGACAACCTCTCCGATGAAAAATAGTCCGCGCACTTTGCGGCTTTCCATTGTTTTGCTTGATAGCTCGTCGGTGTCGACGCCTCCGGCGGTGACCTCGGCTTTTTCGTAACCTTCCGTATCGGCGGGAGCGAGGCTCCAGTCGTGCAGTTCGCGTTCCAGCTTGTCCAAGTCCTGGTTGGTCCAAGACCGAGGCATGTGGAGATCGAGCCAGCGTTCGGCCAAACGCTTTGGCAGGACACCGAGAAAAGCGGCGCGCGCGGCGGCAAGGTTTCTGGACTTGGCTTCGCGGATTGAGGGAGTGACGGTGCGGTCGGGCGCCAGGTCCATGTGCAGCGGTTTGCCTTTTTCCCAGTACGAGGAGATTTGTAGGATGGCCGGTCCGCTCAGGCCTCGGTGCGTGAAGAGCATGTGTTCGCGAAACGATTGATGATCGGTCGCGACAACGACGGCAGCGGAGACGCCGGCCAGATCGCCATAGAGATTCTGCATTTTTTTGGCGAGGACGAGGGGCACGAGGGCGGGGCGTGTTCTGACAATCCCTAGGCCGAATTGACGCGCCAGGTCGTAGCCTTGCCCGGTCGCGCCGATTTTGGGAATGGAGAGGCCGCCTGTTGCGACGACCAGGACTGGCGCGCGAAACTCGGTGGAGTCGGTTCGCACGATGAACTCAGTGGTGTGCTGAACTTCCTGAATTCTGGCGCTGAGAAAGATCCGGACACCGGCAGAGTGGCATTCGGCTTCCAGCATGTTGGTGATGTCTTGCGCCGAACGATTGCAAAAGAGCTGGCCAAGCGTTTTCTCGTGATATGGGATGCCATGCTTTTCCACCAGCGCGATGAAGTCCGACGGGGTGTAGCGTGCGAGCGCGGATTTTGCGAAGTGCTCATTTGCGCTGAGAAAATTCTCCGGGCGGCAGTGGATGTTCGTGAAATTGCAGCGGCCGCCGCCGGAGATGAGGATTTTCTTGCCAATGTGATCGGCACGCTCGAGGACGGCGACGCGGCGGCCGCGTTTGCCGGCTTCGGCGGCGCAGAGGAGTCCTGCGGCACCAGCGCCGAGAATCAGTACATCAAATTGACGCATCCAATGAACCTACCTCTGTACGAGAATCGCGGTCGCAAACTGTCCCTGCCTTCGTTCCTCAGGGTAAACTAAGGGCGGGAGAAGACCGAGAGAATTGCCTCCGATCATCAGCGCCCAGGGACTAGCGAAACGATACGGGGTCGCGCCGCTGTTTAAGAATATCTCGTTCACCGTGTCCGAAGGCGACCGCATCGGCGTGATTGGCCCGAACGGATCGGGCAAATCGACGCTGCTCGAAATCCTGTGCGGAAAGACGAAACCGGATAGCGGCGACGTCGCGGTGCGCAAAGGCACCAGACTGAGTTACGTCAAGCAGATTTCCGAATTTGCGCCCGGCATGACCATTCAAGCGGTGATTGAGACCGCGCTGGAGCGGGCCTCTGTGGCGCAATCGGAACGAGCGGGGCGTTCTGCAGAGACGCTTGGGCGAGCCGGGTTCGTGGACTTGGAGACTCCGGCAGCGACCTTGTCCGGCGGATGGCGAAAGCGGCTGGCCATCGCCGAAGCTCTGGTGCAGAAGCCGGATATTCTGCTGCTTGACGAACCGACCAATCATCTGGATCTTGCGGGAATTGAATGGCTGGAAAAACTTCTTCAGAGGGCGGCTTTCGCGAGTGTGGTGGTGAGCCACGACCGGTATTTTCTGGAGAATGTTACCAGCGAGATGGTGGAGATCGACGGGGCGTATGAGGATGGTGCGTTGCGCGTCGAAGGAAACTACAGCACGTTTCTGTTGGCCAAGGAAGAGCATCTCCACGCGCAACGAAACCGGCAGGAAGCTCTCGAAAACCGTGTGCACACGGAGATTGAATGGCTGCGACGCGGGCCCAAAGCGCGCGCGACCAAGGCCAAGGCACGCATCGACAAAGCTCATAAGATGATCGGTGAACTGGCGGAGATGAAGGCGCGAAGCAGCGTAAGCACTTCACAGATCGATTTTTCAGACACGAACCGGCAGACTAAGCAGCTGATCGAGCTTAATGGAGTGACAGGAGCCATCGGCGAGCGCGTGCTGTTCGAGAATCTGAACTTCACTCTTACTTCGGGGATGCGCGTAGGGCTCGTGGGGCCGAACGGCAGCGGAAAAACCACGCTGCTTCGTTTGCTTCGGGGCGACCTCGAACCTCGAGCGGGCAAGCTTCGCAAGGCGGAGCCGTTGCGCATGGTTTATTTCGATCAGAACCGTGAGCTTGATCCGGATCTGCTCTTGCGTCGGGCGCTGGCGCCGGATAGCGATGCGGTCATCTATCAGGGCAACGTGATTCATGTGGCCTCGTGGGGAGCGCGATTTCTTTTCACTGGCGAAGATCTGAACCGGCGAGTCGGAAAGCTGTCCGGCGGAGAACGGGCGCGCGTGCTCATCGCTCAGTTGATGTTGCAGCCGGCAGACGTTCTGCTGTTGGATGAGCCGACCAACGATCTGGATATCCCCACGCTGGAGATTCTCGAGGAGAGCTTGCTCGAGTTTCGCGGCGCATTGGTTTTGGTGACGCACGATCGCTACATGTTGGACCGGGTTTCAACGATTGTCCTCGGATTTGATGGAATGGGCGGGATCGAGCGTTTTGCAGACTATTCGCAATGGGAGCTTTGGCAAGAAAGACGGCAGGAGGAAAGCGACAGCGCCAAGGTTCCAGAACTCAGGGGACGCCCGCGATTGTCTGCGGAAGCCAGGCCACTAACGGCAGCGAAAAAGAAACTCTCCTACAAAGAGGCTCGCGAACTCGAGAGCATGGAAAAGCGTATCGCCGAAGCTGAGCAAGAGGTTCACCAACGACAAGCGGCACTTCAGGATTCCGCCATCGCGAGCGATGGTGCCCGGCTTCACAGCGCTTCCCTCGAGCTCGATGAAGCACGGAAAACCGTGGATCGACTCTATGCGAGATGGGCAGAACTCGAACACAAGACAGGCTGAGGCAGCTGAGGGATTGGCAATTGTGGAATCGCTTCGGACGAGGCGGTTCCCACCGCGCGTATTCCCGTTAAAATGGGAGCGTGCAAAGAAAAGTTTTTTGGCTCACCTTCAGCGGATTGGGCTTGGTGGCGGATTTGGCGCTGCCCTTCTGGTGGGCGGTGTTCGCCACCATTCCCGTTGCTTATGCGAGTTGGTGGGTGGCTTATCGCAGCGACTGGTTCTAAGCGGCTACGCACCCACGTTCAGAATCACTGGCTGGCCCTATTCGGCCAGGTTCTCCAAAAAAGAAATGCTACGGAATGACCAGTCGCTCGCCTTCTCTCACGGCGGTGGCTTGCTCCTGCCCGCGGGAACTGTAAACGACGATTAAGACCTTATCCGCCCCTAGGGCGGGATCTCCGCCAAAGTTTTCGTTGTTCACGCGCACTGCCAGGACTCCATCGCGAACCATGGCACGTAGTTGTTCGGTGACGTTGACGGTTCTGCCCTGCACACCGTAGAAACCGCGGATGATCAGCAGATCGCGTGCCTCACCGCGGTCGCCACGATCGGAATCGTCGCGGGGGCGGTCATCGCGAGCTTGGGCGTCGCGGGGACGGTCGTCGCGACCCGGAGCGCGATCGTCCCGATCTTCGCCCCGCACGACAAACAAACGGGCGTCGATCGAGCCGCCTTCGTTGACATCGAACTCGCGCTCCTCGTTTCTCCTATTTCGCGCGAAGATACGCAGAGACTTGTCTCGGCCGACCGCAGGGTCACCACCCATGGTCTGATTGTTTATGGCCACGCGGCCATTCACCCCGCCGCGCGAAACCAAGTCGCGCACGATGTCAGTGACATCGGTACGTTGGCCTTTGAAGCCGTAGTCGGCTCGCACGATCTTCCAGCCTTCATCCTGAGCTCCCACACCCGCGGCGAAGAGCGCGGTGCCCGCGGTAAAAAGAAGCATCAAGACTAGAAACTTCAAGGAATGTTTTGTGGCCTTCATGAAAAAATCCTCCGTTGCGGCGGCTTGCCGCCATTTGAGTAACTGTACATCGAGCCGGAGATTCCAAACGGTTGCACTTTCCTGTTTTGACCAAAACGTTCACAGGACAGAGCCTTGGCAGGCCGCCCCTGGGACCGGATTCAATCTCGCGACGGCGCAGGCGGAAATTCCAAAGGGGAGTGCCAGCTGCATATCGAGGTTCACGCGTCTTGGCGTCCTCAATTCGCGTTGTTCCTCGCTCCTTTGGCTTATCGAGCCGGTTTTCACCTCCCCGCGCGTGGCGCGTTTCGCGAAAATCTGGCGCGCCTGTGGCTCCGATTTGCAAATCCTTCGTGCTTCGCTCATCATTACTGGTTTGCTCGTGCAGCGGATTGCCATCAAACCGCCTGCATTATGGTGTGCGAATCTTTGTGATCGAGGAGTTGCATGGAAAAGCCTGGGAAAATCGCGCCCCCGAAGGGGAAACTGGGGATTCTCACACCTGGCATGGGCGCCGTTAGCACCACTTTTATGGCTGGAGTCGAGCTCGTGCGCAAGGGCAAGTCGCAACCGGTCGGCTCGCTGACCCAGCTCGGAACGATCCGGCTCGGAAAACGCACCGAGGGCCGTTCTCCGATGATCAAGAAATTCGTGCCGCTGGGGGAGCTGGACGACATCGTTTTCGGCGGCTGGGATATTTTTCGCGACAATGCCTACGAATCGGCTGCCAATGCCGGGGTGCTCAACCCGCAGGACCTCGAAAAGGTGAAATCATTTCTTTCCGGTATCAAGCCGATGAAGGCTGCTTTCGATCCTGAATATGTGAAGAAGCTCGACGGCCCGAATGTCAAAAAGGCCAAAAACAAATACGAGCTGGCGCTCAAGGTCAAGGAAGACATGGAGAATTTCCGCAAGGCCAAGCGCGTTTCGCGCATGGTTACTTGCTGGTGCGGGTCGACGGAAGTTTTCATCACGCCGGAAGATGTGCACTCGACGCCGGAGAAATTTGTCGAGGGTATGAAGTCCAATCATCCGGCTATCGCACCCTCAATGCTTTACGCTTGGGCTTCGGTGACCAGCGGTGTTCCGTTCGCCAATGGCGCTCCGAATCTTACTGTGGATATTCCCGCGATACAGCAGCTTGCGCTGGAGCATGGCGTTCCAATCTGCGGCAAGGATTTCAAGACCGGTCAGACGCTGATGAAGACGATTCTCGCCCCCGGATTCAAGGCGCGTATGCTGGGGCTCGACGGGTGGTTCTCGACGAATATTCTCGGCAACCGCGACGGCGAAGTGCTGGAAGACCCAGGTTCCTTCAAGACCAAGGAAGAGTCCAAGTTGAGCGTGCTTGAGTACATTCTCCAGCCGAAGCTTTATCCGATGCTGTACGGCAAGATGCATCACAAGGTGCGCATCAACTACTACCCACCGCGCGGCGACAACAAAGAAGGCTGGGACAACATCGATATTTTCGGATGGCTCGGGTATCCCATGCAGATCAAGGTGGATTTTCTCTGCCGCGACTCGATCCTGGCGGCTCCTATCGTTCTGGATCTGGTTCTCTTTCTGGACCTCGCGCAACGAGCGGGCATGAAGGGCATCCAGGAGTGGCTTAGCTTTTATTTCAAATCGCCGATGACGGCGCCAGGGCTCTATCCCGAGCACGACCTGTTTATCCAGTCGATGAAGCTGAAGAATACGCTGCGCTGGATGATGGGCCAAGACTTGATTACGCATCTCGGACAGGAGTATTACGACTAGTGCAGTTTCCGGCTGTGCGAGAAGACAAATTGGCTCTCGATTCATTTTTTCGATGTCGCAAAATGATTTTTCGATTTGACGCTCGCAAGACCAGCGCGATACCCTACGGGCCGATGAATAGCGTCTGTCATCCCCACATTTCACTGCAACACCCGAACTCATCTTATTTCGAGGAGATTCATGTCGAACGAACTGCGTAATTTCCTTGCTCTTTCCTATGACGAGCTCGAAGAGTTGAACCTGAAGGCCAAAGAGCAGCGCAAGAACCGCGTCGC
>Ga0210394_10002327_pt1 | contig 26317 bp, 31 predicted proteins | sample IncBWC12MmetaG_FD_160121 | JGI IMG/M metagenome (GOLD analysis project Ga0210394, IMG submission 160121) | Forest soil microbial communities from Barre Woods Harvard Forest LTER site, Petersham, Massachusetts, United States - Inc-BW-C-12-M | ecosystem: Environmental > Terrestrial > Soil >...
CGATGCGCTCAACCTCGCCAAGCAGTATCAGCCGACCGCGGTTTCGCTCGACGTGTTCCTGCCCGACATGCTGGGCTGGAACGTGCTCAGCCAGCTCAAGCAGAATCCGCTCACCAGGCACATACCCGTGCAGATCGTGTCGCTCGACGAAGATCGCCAGCACGGGCTTGCGCGCGGCGCGTTCGCTTTCGTCAACAAGCCGACCACGCGCGAGGGAATTGCCGAGGCGCTCTCCCGCATCAAGGAATTTGCCGAGCCACGCCGCAAACGGCTGTTGATTGTCGAGGACAATACGGTCGAGCAGATGAGCATCCGCGAATTACTTGGCCATGACGACATCGAGATCGTCAATGCCGGCACCGGCGGCGAGGCGCTCACCACGTTGCACGAAAAGCCCTGCGATTGCGTGGTGCTCGACCTGCGCCTGCCGGACATGTCTGGCTTCGAGGTGTTGGAGCACATGCGCGCCGATAACGCGCTCGCCGACATTCCGGTCGTGGTCTTCACCGGCCGCGAATTGTCGGCCGAGGAAGACGCGCAGCTCCACACCTTGGCGCGCAGCATCGTGGTCAAGGGCGTGGAATCGCCCGAGCGGCTCCTCAACGAGACCGCGCTGTTCATGCACCGCGTGATCACCGATCTGCCGCCCGAGAAGCAGCACATGCTGGAGCGGCTCAACAGTTCCGACGAGGATCTGGTTGGCCGCACCGTGCTCTTGGTCGACGATGATCCGCGCAACATTTTTGCGCTGTCGAGCGCGCTCGAACGCCGCGGCATGAATGTGCTTACCGCAACGACCGGCGCCGAAGCGATCGCGCTGATCGAGCAGACGCCGGCGCTCGCCATCGTCTTGATGGATATCATGATGCCGGAAATGGACGGCTACCAGACCATCGAGAGGATCCGTCAAGACCGGGCCTATCGCCGGCTACCGATCATCGCCTTGACCGCCAAGGCCATGAAGGGCGACCGCGAGAAATGCCTGCAAGCGGGCGCGTCAGACTATCTCGCCAAGCCAGTCAACACTGAACAGCTCCTGTCCGCGCTGCGGATGTGGCTGCATCGCTAGGGCCGGCCGCCATGACCGACAAAGTCAACATCCTATTAGTGGACGATCTGCCCGAGAAGCTGCTCGCCTATGAGGTGATCCTCCAGGACCTCGGGGAAAATCTCGTTAAGACTTCATCCGCGCGCGAAGCCCTGCAATTTCTGCTCAAGAACGATGTCGCCGTCGTTCTCGTGGACGTTTGCATGCCGGAACTTGACGGCTTCCAACTTGCCGCGATGCTTCGCGAACATCCGCGGTTCCGTAAGACGGCGATCATTTTCATTTCGGCTGTCCTTCTCAACGATGTAGATCGCCTGCGCGGCTATGAGATGGGCGCGGTGGATTACGTGCCTGTGCCGGTCGTTCCCGAAGTATTGCGTGCAAAGGTGAAGGTATTTGCCGAGCTTTTTCGGAAAACGCGGCAGCTTGAGGAATTGAACTCCCAACTCGAGCGGCGCGTGGCGGAGCGCACGGCGGACCTCGAATCTTCGAACCTACAGCTGCTGCAGAGCGAGCAGGGCCGCAGCCTCGCGCTTGCGGCCGGTCAGATGGGCTCGTGGAGGTGGGATCTCGGCAATGACGAATGGAGGTGGGACGAGGGCCAGCATCGCATCTTCGGAGTCGATCCGCAAAAGTTCAAAATCTCAGCGGAGAACATTCGCGGCCTTATTCATCCCGACGATTGGAGTTCTTTCCGGCAGAACGTCGAGGGCCTGTCCAAGGGGGAGCGCGCACAGCAGAGCGAGTTTCGTGTGCTGCGCCCCAATGGAGACCAACGCTGGTGCATCGGGACCGCAGCCGCGAGCGTCGATGCCACGGGCCGGGTGGTGCGCATCAGCGGCGTCACCACCGACATCACCGATCGCAAAGAAGCCGAAGAGCGCCAGGTGTTGCTGGCGCGCGAGGTCGATCATCGCGCCCGCAACGCGCTTACCGTTATCCAATCGATCATACGGCTCACCCGCGCGAAAAGCGTCGACGATTACGTTCTGGCGATCGAGGGCCGCATCAAGGCGATGGCGCGGGCGCACGCGCTGCTCTCCGACTCCCGCTGGCAAGGCGCCGATCTCGGGACGCTCGTCGCGGAGGAATTGGCTCCCTACCGGGCCGGCGACAAGATCGAGATCAGCGGGCCTAATATCTCGCTGCAGCCCGCGACCGCTCAAGGGCTCGCGCTTGCGCTACACGAGCTCGCCACCAACGCGGCAAAACACGGCGCGCTATCGTCGATGACAGGCAAAGTGAGCCTCGATTGGCAATTACAGCCGGACACTCTGATCTTGCATTGGGCAGAGAATGGCGGCCCGCACATTGCGCCGCCTTCCGCGAGCAACTTCGGCTTGAAAGTCATCCTTGCCAGCATGGAACAGCAGCTCGGCGGCAAGGCAGCGTTTGACTGGGATCCGAAAGGTCTGCAATGCGTCTTGTCGATACCGCGTAGCGAATTGGTAAAATCTCGGGCCGTCAATAGCACGCGAGTCAGCGGGGAAGCAAATGGCGCCGCCGTCGGATTGAAACAGGCACGCAAGCTGCGTGTGCTTCTGGTCGAGGACGAGGCGCTGGTCGCCATGATGATACAGGAGAGCCTCACCGAGTTCGGCTTCCACGTCATCGGCCCCGTTTGCACGGTAACCGAGGCGGAGGCGGTCGCGAAGGATAGTCAGCCCGATGCTGCCGTCCTCGACATCAATCTCAGCGACGGGCTGGTCTATTCGATCGCCGAGATATTGGCAGCGCGCGGGGTGCCGTTCGTCTTCGTCACTGGCTACGATGCCGAGAGCGTCGACAGCCGGTTCAAGGAAATCCCGGTCCTGCAGAAGCCCATCGAAAGGGAAATGCTGCGGAAGATCTTCGTTCAGCGCGTAGAGCGCACTATGGCCTGTTGATCGACGCCGCGTCGCCGCCAGGGCGTCCGCTGTAGAAAGGCGCAAGCCTATCGTGCAGGTCAACCAGCACCCGCGTCACTACCGGATTGATCCTGCGCAGCAGATAGTTCGCCGGAATCCGCCCTTCGAGATTGAACAAGTAAAATAGCTGACTCTGATCGCCCGTCTGCCGACCCATCATGGCAAGCCTCCGCCCCTGATAGTCTCAAGCAGACGGAATCACGGTTCGCCGATTATCGCGAGGCCTTTTTCAACAGCGTCGATCCTAAGCGGATATCATTGCCCGGATAGACACACCCCACCACGATTCATAAACTCACCTCGAAATCGGTGGGTCAGGGCGATCTTCACGGCCAAGCCGTCCGTCTGTTCGCGCTCCGTGGTTGACACCTCTCGGACTTGGCATGGTGTTTGGGTTTGGAGCGCGAAAATCTTCAGTATGTGGACAGCGTAGAAGCACTGTGCGTGATCCTGAGCAATCCCGAGAAGAGAACAATCCTCGACGTCCCAACGGGGATTACTTTACCACATTGTGTTTTTCATTACTCGTAGTGGTCATTTGATTGAGGCTTAGCACCCGAGTTCAACGTTGTGACCATTAGGGCTGCAGGTCTTTCCGAGTATTGACCGCTAGAGTGAAGGGATTCTATGACACGTTCTGTTGAGCGATACGTCCGCAAGATTCCCCAAGTCACACTCTTGTTTTGGATCATCAACATCGCCGCAACGACCCTGGGAGAGACTGGCGGCGACACTGTCACGAGCACGCTGAATTGGGGCTATCTCGTCGGCGCGGCGCTGTTTCTTTCGTTGCTGGTGGCATTCGTGATCCTTCAGATCACGACGAAGAAGTTTTATCCGTACTTGTACTGGGCAACGATCGTCGCCTCGACGACGGCCGGCACGACCATGGCCGACTTTGCCGACCGCTCCCTGGGCATCGGCTATGCCAGCGGTTCGTCGCTTTTGTTTGTCTGCCTCATGGCCACACTCGGCGCGTGGTATTGGTCGCTCGGCTCGATCTCGCTTACGACCGTCAGCACGCCTAAGGTGGAGGCGTTTTATTGGGTCACCATTACATTCTCGCAGACGCTCGGAACAGCGTTCGGAGACTGGATAGCCGACAATACTGGATATGAACACGGAGCGCTTGTATTCGGCGCCGGCTTGGCGGTTCTCGCCGCCGTCTATTTCTGGACGAACGTCTCCCGGGTCTTTTTGTTTTGGGCCGCGTTTATCCTGTCGCGACCGCTTGGAGCCATAGTTGGCGATTACCTCAACAAGCCCGCAAACGACGGCGGACTGGCATTGAGTCGTCCGATCGCTTCGGTGGTCATTGGAGCTTTCATTATCGCGTGCTTCCTCGACGTGCGCCGCATCGATTGGCGCCGTCGTGATGTCAGAGATACTGTTATCCTTGTTGGAATCTTGACGGCAGTATTTGCGTTTTTCGACGTGGGCGATCTTTTCTTGAAAGTCGCGAATATCCTCAGTGCGAATGAAAGCTGGGGGGCAGATGACATCTTTGCAATGTCGTTTCTGCTGAGTATAGGCTTGGTCATCTTCAGCGTTCGCCGACTCCAAGATCTTTCCAAGGAGGTCAAGGCGCGCTCTGCCGCCGAGGACGAAGCACACAAGCTTGCTCGCCATGACCCACTCACCGGTCTGCCCAACCGGCGTTTTTTCACCGAAAAGCTTGATGATGTTCTGCTGCAAACTACATCCTGCGGTGGGCGCACAGCCGTGCTGATGCTTGACCTCGATGGCTTTAAAGCGATCAACGACATGTATGGTCATGAGGCCGGCGACCGGAATTTGGTCGAAGTCGCCGAACGGATGTCTACCGCTATTCGCTTGGGCACGGTGTTGGCCCGCGTCGGTGGTGACGAGTTTGCTATTATACTGCCGAATTTCGCTTCACTCGACGACGCGGCCGGGCTTGCACGACGCATCGTCGGCGCGATCGCCGAACCTTTTATGATTGGAAACGCTGCAACGACGCTGGGCGTTAGTGTTGGTATCGCGGTGGCACCCGACAATGGAACGGAACACGACGATCTTGTGCGCCGCGCCGATCGTGCGCTCTATCGTGCCAAGGCCGAGGGACAATCGACGATCCGGTTTTTCGAACCCGACATGGATGCTCACGTGGAGCGGCGGATGCAGCTCGAGCGGGAGCTGCGCAATGCCCTCGCAGCCAAAACCATCATTCCGTACTATCAGCCGCTGGTTTCCCTCGCCGATAACCGCATCATCGGCTTTGAGGCGCTGGCCCGTTGGGAGAGCAAGGAACTGGGTGCCGTAGCGCCGGTGGTATTCATTCCGATTGCCGAAGAATGCGGCCTCATCGGCGAACTTGGGGAGCAGCTGTTGCGCCATGCCTGCCGGGATGCCGCGGCTTGGCCGGCGGACATAAAACTCGCGTTCAATATTTCACCAATCCAACTACGTAACCCTTCATTAGGGCTGCGCATTTTGGCCATCCTTGGCGACACCGGATTTGATCCGCATCGGCTCGAGCTTGAGATTACCGAGAGCGCGCTAGTCGATAATCTCGAGACGACGCAGCGAGCAATCGAACAGTTAAGGCAAGCCGGGATTAGAATTGCTCTCGACGATTTCGGCACCGGCTATGCCACACTCGCACAATTGCAAACGCTGCATCTCGACAAGATCAAGATCGATCGCAGTTTTGTTGATCGGGTCTGCAAGAACAATGAAAGCATGATAATCGTTCGGGCAATCCTCGGCCTCGCAAGCGGATTCGGTTTGATAACGACCGCAGAGGGCATTGAAGACGTCGAACAGCTCGATTGCCTCAAGGCAAACGGATGCTCGGAGGGACAGGGCTACCTGTTTGGAAAGGCGCTACCGGCCCAGAGCGTGCTGCCGCTGCTGAAACTCGCTCTACCCGTTGCCGGTGCCGCTTAGGAAATGGCTCGACAGAGAAATCACTGTTGCTGCGCACTGACCTGTTGATCGAATGATCGTTTCGCAATGCGGCAATTGACGGGGGCAAACCGACGCTTCAGGATCCTAAGCGGGCATCATTGCCTGGATAGACACACCCCACCACCATTCATAAACTCACCTCGAAATCGGTGGGTCAGGGCGATCTTCACGGCCGAGACGGGCGTCGAGCAAGCGAAAAGCCGCGATCCTCAGAAAACCAGGAGAACGATCGTGAAAACTCGCTATACGGTGACACTGGCAATGATTGCTAGTTTTGGGCTTGGTACTCTTGCAGCCAAAGCCCTCCACGCCCAGGCCACTCCACCCGCCTACGTAGTTACAATATTTGACACTGAAGGGATCATGAACACCAACTATCCCTCACTCGATCCGGCGACATTTCAACCATTCGGCGGCCACTACATCGTCCATTTTGGACGGACGATTACCTTCGATGGGGAACCTCCGAACCAAATTTCAATCATCGCGTTCGACAGCGTCGAAAATGCGCAAGCGTGGCATGCATCGGACGCTTTTAGGAAAATGTACGATGTTAACAAGATTGCGAAAGTGCGAGCCTTCGCCGTGGAGGGAGACCAATAATATTAACGTGCGTAATACTCGCGGAACAAGGCCGCGTCGGTTGATAGCCTCGTTCGGAACGCTAACGGGCTCGTCGACGAAGTAATGAATGTCGGCTCTGAGGGGTGGTGCGAAGGGGCTGGAGCGGAGACGACAATTGCTCGGTGCGACGGCTAAGGAGGCAGGCCGGCCGCGGACCAAGCATCGGCGATAGATTCGGCCAGCGCCGTCGGAAGTCCGATGGCGGCACAGAATCTCGCCGCGCTAAAGGACGGATCTAGCGCCAGGACTTGCAGTGAGACCGCTTTCGCTTCCTCGATCCGCCCGAGCTTGGCGAGTGCTGCCGCCAGCAGGCTGTGGGATACGCTCAAGCTCGGAATGGATTGCACAGCGTGACGTGCGGCATGCGCCGCTTCGTCGTAGCGGCCGCGCAGAAAATGCCCGACGGCGAGCGCATGGTAGGAGAAATAGTTCAGCCGGTCGAATGGGCTAATTCGAAGCGCCCGGCCCGCCCAGTCGACAGCGCGCTCCGCTTCGCCGGCGTAGGCCAGTGCCACGGAACCAAAAAACAACGCGAAGGAAGAAGACGGGCTGATTGCGAGCGCCTGCTCAAAAGCTTCAAACGCCGTAGCGCGGTCATGTTCGATCAATGAGATGACAAATCCGCCAAGCGCCAGCGCCGTTGCATCGTCGCGGCCATAGGCGACTGCGGCGCGCGCATGCCTGATTGCCGCGTCGTGGCTCGCTTTGTTGAATCCGTGGCGGACGAAGAAAATCTGATGACACCAGGCGAGGAGGCCATAGGCGCCGGCGTAGTCGGCCTCGATTGTCAGGGCCCTTTCGAGAAGAGGCATGGCCTTTGCCGCTTCTGCCGGCATCGCCAAGAAGACATGAGGAAGTGCGCGCAAAACGAGGTCATAGGCGTCCAGATTTTCCGGCCGTTTCCGCTTAACGCGCTCGATCTCCGCTTCACGCAAGCTTGGTTCGATCGCGCCGACGACATTCAAGGTGATTTCGTCTTGGAGAGCGAAAATGTCGCCGAGCGGACGGTCATATCGTTCGGCCCATATATGAACGCCGGTTTCGGCCTCGACCAATTGGCCGGTGATCCGCACACGCCGTCCCGCCTTACGCACACTGCCTTCGAGTAAATATCGCACGCCGAGTTCACGGCCCACCCGGTTCACGCTCACCGACTGACCTTTGTAAGTGAAGGTCGAATTACGCGCGACGACGAAAAGCCACTTTATCCGCGAAAGGCCGGTGATGATGTCCTCGACCATCCCGTCGGCAAAATATTCTTGGTCCGGATCACCGCTCATATTTGTGAACGGTAGCACCGCCAACGATGGCTTTTCGGGCAGGGCAAGCGCGGGTGCAGCCTGCGCGTTGGCCGCGGCACCTCGGCTATGCTGCTCCTTGGCGACGACTGGCCCGACATAGCGATAGCCGCGGCGCGGCAATGTCTTAATCCAATTGCCGCCGCCAGGCTCTTCCGCAAAGACCCGCCGCAACGCCGCAATCTGAACGGTTAGGTTGCTTTCCTCGATCGCAAGTCCCGACCAGGCGCTTTCGATCAGCGCATCCTTGGAGATCGGGGTCCCCGCCCCCTGCAAAAGCATATGAAGCAGCGCAACGGCGCGTTGTCCGAGTGCTACCGGCTCGGCCCCCCGGAACAGAATTCCGGCCGCCACATCAAGGCGGAAGGGTCCAAACGTATAGATCGCCGTCATTGTCTGCTTCGCGCCCGATTTGGAAACATTTTCGAGCTATTTCGGATCCATTTTACGACTTTCGGTGGGGATTGCAGCAATTTGCCGTGAGTTGCCGCCTGCAAGTGTAGCGGCGGAGCGCGGAGGATCGCAATGCAACAACTTCAGGCGTACCGAGCCTTCTGCCTTGCCCGATCGCCTTGGCTTTCACTGCTGTCCTGGCCTGCCGCGCCTGCATTGAGGATGACTTCGCAGCGCATTACGCCAGCCAAGCGTCGATCGGCGCTGGCCAGGAGCCTCGGCGGCACGATGGACCAGAACCTCGAACCGCGAAAGATCGGAGAACCCCTATCATGAGCGAGCTCCAGAGCACTTCTCCAGGCGATTTCGCGACGAAGGTTCAGTTTAGTCCACCCGATATTGCGCGCCGTCGGGGCGCTGCCTGGGGTGGCATCCGCGCGGAAACGGTCGAGGTTACCAGGCGCGATCCCTTCGATTATAAATTCCGCGCGCCACAGCACCTGCTGATCATGAGCGAGCGCGCCGCGCGCGACGATGGCGAGACGCTCATAGAAGGTCTGCCGAAATCGACGTTGCGGGAATTCAGCCGCAAACTGAGCCTGGTTCCGGCGGGTCACGAGTTCCATGGCTGGCAAAAGCCGCGTGCGCTGACGCGAGTCACGTATTTCTACATTGACCCACATAGCACTTTGCTCGGCAGCGAGGGCGGCCTCGCTGACATCGATTTTAAGCCCAAGCTATTTTTCTTCGATAGCGACCTGTGGGAGACAACCGCCAAGCTCAAGGCTCAAGCCGAACAACAGGCCATCGGGCAACGATCCTACGGCGAAGCGCTGAGCGTCGTCCTGGCGCATGAGCTCGTGCGGCTCAACAATGGGACCGTGGGCGGCCGTCACAATATTCGCGGCGGACTTGCCGGTAGGCAGAAGAATCGGCTGAGAGATTACATCGAGGAGCATCTCGACGATGATATTTCCTTGGCGACGTTGGCGGAGCTTGCCCGCTTAAGCCCATTTCATTTTGCGCGAGCTTTCAAGCGAAGCTTCGAGTTATCGCCACACCGCTATCTGACGGCGCGCCGGATCGAGCGCGCCAAACAGCTGCTGGTCCAGCCTGACCGGGCCATCACGCAAATCGGGCTTGATGTCGGCTTCAGCGATACCAGCTCCTTCAGCTCGGCGTTTCGCAGGGAGACCGGAGTTACACCAACGGATTTTCGCCGCGTCCTCGCCTGACGTTTGATTGAGGCAGAGAACACGGTCGCGAATGCCGACAATCGTTGCTTCCTGAGACAATAATTGTGTCCCGAAGCGATCGCGCGCCCGACCCCAAGCGGGGCAGCGTTGCAATGAACGGACTGCGACTTTGGTCCATCGCCGCCCAGCGTTCCGTCGCGGTTGAACGACGTTCTGCGCAAGATCGCCCCAGGCACGGCAAAGCATAAAAAGTGCATGCCGCACTTATCGCTACATTCTGAGACGGGTTCACGCGACAAGGAATCTCGGCGATGCCTAGCAAACTTCTCCACCTCGCGGGAAGGGTCCGAGGCGCGGCGCGAATATCGCTCGTATTGCGCATTCTTCTCCTGAGTGAAACTTGCGCACTGGGCGGAGGCAGACCGATCCCCGAATCGCACGATTTGGCGCGCTGCGTTGCACTCTGTGCCGCCGCTCAGAACGAACATGGCGGCATGCTTCATCCGTCTTTGGGCGAATCATCGGGCCAAAGAACGGAATCGAATCGGACTTCGATGCTCCTACCCCGTCGAACAACGGAGTTACCCGCAGGTTTATCGCGCAAGACTCACCCAATTGCAGCAATACCAGCCAAGCAATCCCTTCCTCAGCACGCTAGTTAGCTACCTGTATTCCCGAGAAATCGTCTTCCGCTCGGTGAAGAGAATCGAAAGTCTGGAAGATTCGTAACTTCGAACACAGGAGAAGGGCTATGAAGAAGCTCATCACGATCGTTATTCTCGCCGCTACCGTCATCGCATCGCCGGCGTTCGCCATGTACGATCCGGGTCCGACGACTGGAAGCGCATCGAACCAGGCGGAACACGCCCTCGGCCATTACCAGAACTCTTAATCCACCGACGTATCAAAGAAAACGGGGCGCGCTTCAGCTCGCCCTGTTTTCTCAGAGTATCGTCCAAGCGCTGGCGACCGAGGAGCACTTTTATCGCTACCGCCATGGCTGTGTCCGTGCGGCCAAGACCGATGTGACAGAGCCCAGCTTTGCGGCGCGAATTTGCCGCCCAGTCTTCTGCGCAACGTCAACTGAACTCGCCAAAAAGAAGTCAACGACGAAAAGAAGGATCCAAGCCATGACTTTGCAGACCAGATCTCAGAACGCCGAGATGGAATATCTCGCCGCCCCGTTCGGAATTTCGCGCATTGCGCTCGGAACCTGGGCCATCGGCGGCTGGATGTGGGGCGGGAGCGACGAGGCCGAATCTATCAAAACGATTCACGCGGCTCTGGATCGCGGGATCAATCTTATCGATACCGCGCCGGTCTATGGATTTGGCCGTTCCGAAGAGATCGTCGGTACGGCCCTCGCCCAGGACGGCCGCCGCAAGCACGCCGTGATCGCGACCAAGGTCGGATTGGCCTGGAAGGATGGCAAGCCTTACCGTAATGCCAGCAAGAGCCGGATCGTGCAGGAGGCCGAGGATTCGTTGCGCCGCCTGCAAACGGACGTGATTGACATCTACCAGGTCCATTGGCCGGACCCGAACACGGCGATCGAGGAAACCGCCGAAGCAATGGTGGCGCTCTATCGTGCGGGCAAAATCCGGGCGATCGGGGTGAGCAACTTCAGTCCGGCAGAGATGGAAGCGTTTCGCGCGGTTGCTCCACTGCACACCGTACAGCCGCCGTATAATCTATTCGAGCGCGGGATCGAAGATTCGGTGCTTCCGTATTCCCGCGACAAGGGCATTACGACGCTTGTCTATGGTTCGCTCTGCCGTGGGCTGCTTTCCGGACGGATGAACGCGCAAACCCGCTTCACAGGAGATGATCTGCGCCGCAACGATCCCAAATTCCAATTGCCGCGCTTTCGCCAGTACATTACCGCGGTCGAACGGCTCGACCGTTTCGCGCAGGTGAATTACAACAAGCGCGTCATTCATCTGGCATTACGCTGGCTGCTCGGTCGGCCGGGTGTCGGTGTCGCACTGTGGGGTGCACGGCGCCCCGATCAGCTTGCGCCCGTGGCCGACGTTATGGGCTGGCGCATCGATGCCGGCGCGATGAGCGAGATCGATCGCATTCTGGAAACATCGATCGCTCAGCCGGTCGGCCCTGAATTCATGGCGCCGCCGGTGCGTGTCGTCGCCTGAATAGAGCTGTTACTGGCTTTGATGCGAGCTCGGCTGAACACTAAGCCGTGGAATCGTTAGATTCGCACTGAGATTCCCGCACTGGCGCTACGTGCTCGCAGCACCGGTGCATTACGGCGCTGGCGACCGGCATCGGCGTAGGATTTTGGAAGATTCGATTACCGCAATTCCAAATAAAGCGCAGCAAGGCCAATCAAGCATATTTGCACCCGGCCATTATTTTATTGACCTAGCCCACGGATGGTCCGTGGACTCACTGCACCAAAAAGAGGATGTCACAGATGACTATCACCACCAAGCTGTCCATGGTCTCCGTCCTTGCGCTGTTAATCGCGGCGCCTGCCGCCGCGGCTCAGCTGCCGGCAACTGAGGGGGACTATTATGCGCCCACCAACACGATCGTGCAGCAGCCGACCGCTGCGCAAATGAAACAGGCCGAGGAGGGCGACTTCTATGCCCCCGTCAAGACGATCGTGCAGCAACCGACCGCTCAAGAATTGAAGCAAGCGCAGGAAGGCGACTTCTACGCTCCCATGAGCAGCAATTAAGAGCGAACCGGCGTTATCGCCCTCCGGACGGGTTTTATTACCGGGGGGCGATGCCTTCAGACCCTTTCCTACACCGCGTTGGCGGACTGCGCCAACGACCTAACCAGGAGTACGAAAATGTTCAGGACCATGATGGTTGCAAGGAAAATCATTCTGGCATTGGCGCTTCTCGCCACGGCCGCAACAGTCACTTTGGCGAACGCACCTGGTGGCGCCTACATCCAATGTGACGGCAGCAAATCGTCGCCAGTCAGATGTACGCCGGACGGCTGGTAGTCAGCCACAAGAACAAACCACGGCGTCCTGGCTCCGAACCGGGAAATGTAAGGGCAGAATTGCAAAACCTAGATTGGAATAATACTTCGCGTGATCAAAAACACTTTGCAACATCGCTTTTTCAGTAATGACGAGCGCGATAGCGACCGGCGTAGTATCGAGCAGCATAGTAGCGATGGGCGTAATAGGGACGGGCATAATGCCGAGGGGCATAGGCGTAGCCAGGTGGTGCGTATGCGTAAGCAGGCGCGTATGCGTAGGCAGGTGCATATGCGTAAGCAGGTGCGTATTCGTAAGCGGGAGCATATGCGTAGTCGGAGGAATAACCGTAGCCCGGAGCATATGCATAGCCGGGACCATATGCATAGCCGGAGGAATAACCGTAGCCCGGAGCATACCCATAGCCGTAAGCCCCTGATGCGGCAATTGCTCCACCGATAATTGCGCCTGCTGCGAGGCCTATGCCGGCGCCGGCCCAACCGCCGCCTCCGCGCCATCCACCGCGCCATCCACCACGCCATTGCACCGTTTCGACTGACGCGGTCGCGGCGTTTCGCCACGACGACGGCGGTGCGGCAATGGGTGCCGCGATCGCTGATTCAGCGAGCCATGGCAGGCTGCCGGCCAGCAGGAGGGCAACGAGCCTCTTGGATGGGGTCTGCATGACGAACTCTCTTTCTCAAGGTTCGACCACGCGGGAATGGGCGCAGTCATATTGAATTACAACGTCCGTCGAGCGGCATTCGTTCCAAGATGGGGGCGCTGTCACGACGCGGCCCGCTGGCGGCCGGCTACCTCGGCGTGTCAGCTCAGCTGAGCGAGCGGACGTACGGTCATCATCATCCTGACTACATGCGCGGCGCCGCCGAGGCGATCACTTCGAAACAATCGCACAACGTTTCATTGGTTGTTTCATTGGTTGAGCCCGAAAACGATAAGGCGAAGCGGCAAAAACCTAATGCGTGGTGGGCCAACAAGGACAAAACTGGGCACTGGATCATATTGATTCAGTTGCCTTTGCTGAAGTGGCGGCGGCAGAAAGTTCACGAAAAGCCCGGTCTCGCCCGATGAACGGCGGCAAATCCGGCCGTTTGCCACGCTTATCGATGCTGGGCAGCCGAACGCCGCAGGGGGCGCGGGTCTGGCGCTGTTCTGTCGAGGGGTTGGCACAGCCCTAGCGCCACGTCGGCTCCGCCCCGGTAACGACCACTAGACATCCGACGTTCAGTGCCAATTGCTTCAGTCTACCGCCAGTCGCTGCTTTAATGCTTCCAAAAGGCGATTGGCTTCCTCTCTCGCCAGGTCTGGCACCTTAATCGTGCGTGCCCAGAAAAAGCTCTTGCCCGTTACACTCGACACTTCTGGAAACGGCATTCGTCGAATAATGCCCTGTTCTCGATTTGGGATTGGCGTGAGAAAGCGTACTGGCCGATATCGTGTATCCGGACCATCATCACGGGCCGGTCCAGTAACTTCGGCCGCCGCGATGAGACCCTCCCATTTGTGAGAGTAGAAGACAATATCTCGCGGTTGAAGGCCGTCAACTACGTATTTGACATCCCCATACGCCGCTACCCAGTTCCGCTCCATCATTTGCCATATTGCGTCCTCATCCCAAGAACGATTCGTGTCGAAGAGGACTCCTTTGATGGACGCTGGATTGCGGTGGCGATCATACGGTAGTGCAAAAAACTCAAAATAGTGCTGCCCACCGAAATCGAAGATTCGATAGGGCAAGAAGTCGACTGTGAGACCGCGACGTTTCCAGTAATCGACTGCATCTATGAGATCATCGTTTGCCGCGTTGCCGACAATTACAAATCTCTGCCGTACATTAAAATCTGCTGGAGACAGCGCCCTTTCCAGTGAAAACGCCTCCTTATGCTCTTTGGCTAATGAGATGTCCGCCTTTTGAATATACGTCCGATACTTCGTTTCAAGCTCGTCATACGTCCACTGTCCGGCTGCTTGTCCGTACCGCAGCGCTTGGAGCATCGCATCTGAACCTGCGAAGCCTCTTTTAAGCTCGAAAATTACTAGGTCGCCAGCGCGATCAAGAGCATACAAATCCGCCTCCGCCTGAAGCGGGCGCTCTTGGAATATCGGCATCAAGCGAGCATCCTCGAATAGGATGTCAATGAGATTGTTTGCGATAAGGATTTCGAGGTCCTTCTCAATCCTTCCAAGCTCGGCAAAATCCATGAACTCTATTGGTTCTAGAGTCTTGGTGCCTGTTACATCTCCAATCTTGTAGAGCAACGTCGCCTCCCTATGTCTTGGAAACGTCCACGCGCTGAAGCGACGTCCCTCGCCCGACTGTTCGAATGCCCATGCCGACCAAGCCGCCGACGTTCCGCGCTCCCGGATGGAAGCCGGCCGCCAAGCGCAAGCAAGTCCAGGACCCGTTCTATCAATCGCCCCTGTGGAAGCGGTTGCGCGCAGCGTGTCTCGCGCGTGACGGCTATCAATGTACGATGGCCGACTGCCCGACGCCAGATCGTGGGCGTAGTGGCGTGCTGATCGCCGACCACATCAAGCCGCGCCGGGAGGGTGGCGCGGACGAGCTCTGGAACCTGCGCACCTTGTGCCCGTTTTGCGACGGCAGGCGTCACGGCCGCCGTCCCCGCCTCCGCCCCGGAGGGCAAAGCATTAGCCTACCGGAGCCGTTTCTTGGCGAAGGCTCTGCCGGAATGCGACTTTAGATATCGCTCAAATTCAAGCGCTTTGTATTTGTCGGTAAAGGCGCAATACCAGAGCAACTCCCATGGAGTATATTTGGCGGTGTGCGCTGATTTACCTGCGTTATGATCGGCAATTCGCCGCTTCAGATCTGCAGTGGCGCCAGTATATTCCCGATCCGGAAAAGCTCGGCTGCGAATGATGTAGACATACCACACGGCTTAGTCCGTCGGACACGCATCGCCCTTACGGACTTGCGTGGCTGCGCCACGCGTAGCCCGTAAGGGCGAAGCGTGGTGGGCCCGGGAGGACGGGAAGCTATGAGGGATCACACATTGCAGTAACTGCGATTACATAAGGATTTCTTGCCGCTTTTGCTGTCACTAAAACTGCTGCTACTATGGCCTACCGCTAACCCCGGAAGGTCTCCTATGAGTGCGCGCAAGCGTGATTACCTTTTCAAACGCACCGACTCACAATACTGGCGCGTCCGGTTTCAGATGGGCGGCCGTAGCGTCGAGCAGTCCCTTAAAACGACGGATAGGCGGGAAGCTGAATTAGCTGCCCTGCCCTTGATCGCCGAGCACAAGGCGAAGCTGCTGGCAATGCGGCCTCGACTTGAACCCGCTTGGGTCTCGCAATATCAGGCGGGCTTGCACGTCGACTCCGATGGCAAACGTATCTTTGCGACCGAACGCGAGTTGCACCATCTTGACGCTAATGGCGCGATCATCCGCCGCGAACCCAACGGCGGACCCGGACAAAGCCTCGCGAACCTGCCGCCCGGCGCGGTCATTCACTTCGGCAATCCGACGCGGCCCATCGGCGAGTTGCGCCGCATCGGGCCTGTGTTTGATGTGTCAAAGATGGACCGTCCGACTTTGCTGACCAAGAGCGGCGACGATGCAATTCTTGAGACTTATCTGAAACACGCCAACATCACGGGCCATTTTGAACGAGAGGCACGAAGTGTTTGGGCACTCTACAAAACGTTGACTGATAGCAAGCCGCTTAAAGACGCGGACAGGGATGACGGCCGCAAACTGGTAGCTCACTTTGAAGGTGAAGGACTCAAGAGCGCTACGGTTGCGAAGAAGGTCGGCTGGTTGACAGCCGCTTGCAATCTCGCAATCAAAGAAGGTCGTTTGAAGTTCAATCCGTTCGCCAGCATTGTTCCCAAGCGCGACGATAAGCAACGACGCTTACCGCTCTCCGACGCCGATATAAAGGAGGCCAAGCGTAACCTTGATCGGCTTAGCGAGTCCGATCAACTGCTCGTCCGCTTGCTCGCAAGCACTGGTATGCGGCTCAGCGAGGCTTTTGAAATTGACGGAGAGGAAAAGGAAAAGGGTTGCCGTTACGTCATCGTCGGCAAAAAGACCGAACAATCATTGCGTCGCGTGCCGCTACCGACCGCTGTACTGCCATTCTTGCCAAAGACCATCACGGGTCCGCTGTTCCCAAGGACGACGCACGACCCACCGGACGCGGCATCGAAGCGCCTCAATAGATACCTTGATGAGTGCGGCATCGCGGACCCGCGCAAGGTCGTCCACTCGCTGAGGCACCGCGCGCAAGATAGACTGCGCGCCGCCGGTTGCCCGGAAGACGTGCGTTGGGCAATTCTGGGCCATGAGGAGGAGACAGTTGCCGCCGGTTACGGTGAGGGCTTTCCGGTGCCCCTTCTCCGCAAGTGGATCGACAAGATCGGGTTTTAATGCCCCTGAAAGCGGCCGAACGCAGCCCACAACGGACTATAAGGGGGCTGGCGATATAGAAAAACACAAGGGATTCAATGGTTGCCGTCACCCGCAACTTATGCTTGCTTCCACAGTTCCGCACCCGGATTCTCCCCCGTCACCCGGCCATCGGAGGGCATCGCGATGGGCGAAACTTTTGCGCGCTACGCATCAGAAATTTGGAGCTTCATCGCCGGTTTGATCGGCGGCGGTACCATCGGGTCGCTGTTCACCATCCGTTACATGCGGCAGCAGGTAAAGGCCAAGGGTCAAGCGACGGTAACAGACCAATCTGGCGCAAGGGCCGGGGGAGATGTGGTCGGCCGCGACAAGATTACAGACCCGAAACCGCGACGCTGATATGAGCGTCGGAGTCGACCAGAAACGGGCTTCAGCCCAAGGCGATGTGGTCGGCCACGACAAGATTACTGAAGTTCATATCCACGAAGCTGCCGCAAGCTCCGGCGGCGTCGTCGAGCAGCTACTAAGAAAGCTCGAAGCTGAGATCGCCGACAACGCGAAGACCCAAGAAACCATCGAAGCGCTGAAACGATATTACAGGCGGCGCTCTCACGATGGCATCGACGGACTCGAAGCGAAGCTGGACGCGAGCGGTAGGCACGGCGAACTACATGATGCGCTCGAAAAGAAAGAGATGTTCGCCAAGCTGCTTGAGCGGTGGTCACTTTATGCATCCGCACAACAGATATTCGTACATCTGCTGGCGCGAGCGGAACACGAATTCAACTACAACATTTATCCAAAAATCGAGTCCCTTCAGCCGGTCCAAGTGAATGAGTTGGTGACTAACAAAATCGTGTCGCCCGTCGTGGCCGAATGCGGCTCTACTCTTTTTGCTGTGGATCATGGCATGGCGCTGGGAATGCTCTACTGGCTGGCTGAACAGTGTTTCGTGCGGTGGCACAAATGATTCAACTCACCTTCCAACCCGCGCTCGATCCTTTTCATTCCGTCTTCCGGCTGCTCCGCTTGCGCCGCTTTTTCCCAGAACGCGCCCCATTGCCTCGGGATCATGTCCGCATCTTGGATTTCTACCTGCTATTCCCCTTCCGGATCGGCGGCATTCGATTTCAACGACAAGACATGCACTTCCGAAGTCTTGCACGCCGATACGAGCAATCGAAGCCTTACGGCGAGCAGCCCGAAGATCGCATCATCTTCAATCGGATGGAACCCATGCAGGTCGCTGCGCTTGAAACGTTGTCCAAGCGTGAGCTGATCGAACCTGACGAATGGAAGGTAGCAGCGGTCGCTGCCACAGCGACTCCGGTTCCGGAACAACTAGCAGCGCGCGTCGAAGAGGCGAATGCGCAGGAGCCAGACTTAATCTCGTTTCTTGAGGTTCTTGCATCACGATACGAACTTCTTGGCAGCGACGGATTAAAGGCGCGAACCGGATTACTTGAGTACAGGTATGACGCGGTTTGAACCAACGCTGATTGTCACGCGACTTCTCGTCGAGCGGGGCGGCCGCTCCGCTTACGACGAAGCCTTCCATGAGGGTGTCAACGTTATTCGTGGCGAAAACTCTTCCGGAAAATCCACGATTCTGAATTTCATTTTCTACGGGCTGGGAGGCGATTTGTCCGAATGGAGTGAGACTGCCCTCCTCTGCAACCGTGTCACGTTGGAAGTACGCATAAATGGCAACGCCGCAACACTGAGTCGCGATATTTCTGAGCAAACCGGCCAGCCGATGGAAATTTTCGGCGGTAGCTATGAAGAGTCGCTAGTTGCGCCGCGCGCGGAATGGGTGCGGTATCCCTATCGTCGGTCATCGAGCTTGGAAAGTTTTTCACAAGCTCTGTTCCGCCTTCTCGGAATCCCCGAAGTGGTGAGCGATGCAACGGGGAACCTCACCATGCACCAGATTTTGCGATTGCTCTATTCCGACCAGCTTAGTCCCGTCGAAAATCTCTTCCGATTTGAATCCAGATTCGATCCGCCGATCCTTCGTGACGCAGTCGGCCGCCTGTTGTGCGGAGCCTACGATTCCACGCTGTACCAGAACGAAGTAAAAATCAGAGAATTGACCCGCGAATTTGATACGATCAACGGCGAATTACGAAGCCTATTCGCAGTCCTCGGCAAAACCGATCACAGCCTAACGGTCCAATGGCTCGACAGCCAACGACGGTCGATTCTAGCAGACATTGCGAAGCAACTGAACGAGGTCGCCGATTTGGAACGCCAACTTTACACCAGCACGGCACAGGACAAGCTAACGTTAAGCGCTCAAGAGGAAGCCTATAGCGAGGTTCAGCGACTCCAAACGGAAATCGAGAATGCGCAGCGAGAGCGTGACGCATTGGCCTTGGCGATTGCAGACTCGGCCTCATTCATCAACTCGCTGGAAGGAAAAATCATCGCCTTACGGGACTCGTCATCCGTGGCGGAACACCTTGGTGAAATCGCTTTCGGCGTTTGTCCTGCCTGCTTCGCACCCATCGAACGCACGCAATCAAGCACGCCGGGGGCGTGCTATCTCTGCACAACACCATTCACGCCCGGCAGGGCGACCGAACGTATAACGGCCATCATCAACGATGCCGCAATCCAGCTTAAACAATCACGCTTGCTACAAAAGGACCGAGAGGAGCGGTCGCGATCCGCTGAAAAGACGCTGGGAGATTTGCGGGAGCAGTGGCGGCGCGCTTCCGTGAAGTTGGAGTCGCTGCGCCGACTTCCATCGTCAGAGTTGCAAGGCCAAATCAGAGAATTGAACCGGCACTCGGGATACCTTCAACGGCAACTAGAGGATTTGGATAAGCAGGGCGAACTTATCCGGTTGATCGACGAGAAATCGGCAATTAAGAATGACCTGAATGACAGAATCACTAAGATCAAGACGGAGAACGAACGACTTCAGACGCAGCAAGAGCATCGGTTGGCGCACGCGCATAGCCTGATCGCCTCGGAAGTGCGGACCCTACTCAGAAATGATCTTCGTCGGCAGGATAGCTTTGAGAATCCACAGAGCATTGAATTCGATTTTGGTGCGAACCGCATCACGGTGGACGGCCATTCATATTTTTCAGCAAGCTCGCGTGTGATCCTCAAGAGCAGCTTCATTCTCGGTCTCTTTGCGGCCGCAACGAAAGACCCGAATTTTCGTCACCCTCGTTTCGTCATGATCGACACGACGGAAGACAAGGGAATGGAGCCGGAACGAAGCCATAACTTCCAAAATCAGATTTTGCGTGTGTCTCGCGAAGCGAAGGTCGAACACCAAATCATCTACGCCACGGCAATGATTTCACCTGATCTTGATGAAGACGAGTATCACGTCGGCCAGTTCTCCACGAGAGATGACCCAGCGCTTGACATTAAGTAGAGCGCTCTATTTTTTCTTTTTCGAGAATTCTTTTTACCAAATCGTCGTGCGGCAAAGTGACTAGCAGCCATTTCACGTCGGGCACCATGGCGGGCATTGTCGTGACATACCGCCATCCTCGCCGACGCCTCCCCGGTGCACTATCCTTATGAGCCTCGTCCACAAGCAGATTAGCAGCAGTTTAGCGACAGCCGCGCACTAAGTGCTTGGTCTCACTGCACCGGCTTCCCTTAGTGGAGGGAGCGCCCCGCCCGGCACGATTCTGGAAACTTTTTCGGGAACGCGGAGCAAGCGAGTTAACGCCGCCCCCAAAACGCTGATTTTGCGGGGTGTGCTGTGGCTGTGCTGGTAGGCCATGCTTCCGATCCCGGCCGCCAAACCTACAGCACACCGGATCAGCACACCCCCTTTCTATATCAAAGAACATTGAAAATAAGAGAGTGTGACGACGTGCAAAAATATCCGCTTAATGATTTGGATTAGCCGGTGTGCTGTGCTGGTGTGCTGTTGTCGTTTCACTAAAAAGAACACATGCCTGCAATCGCCGTAGGATGACCGCTGAGAGGCGCTCCGTTTGCCCGATCAATCGGCCCGCTCGAATTCCGCCGGATCATAGGGTGCGTCCGTAGCAAGCTCGCGCTCGGCTTTGTAGTAATCGGTCAATCGACCCTTTGACCATCCGGCGAATTCCGGCGCGAGCCGGGCGGCTGAAACCCAAAGCCGTTCACGTCGGCCGCCGGGCAAATAGACTTGCTCGCCGCTGAGCCGCACGCAACCGATGGCCTCCATTGCGGCGGCTACGTCGGCGCGCACTGACTGCATAGACCGCTTGCCATCATCCACAATCGAGAGCCGCAAAACGCCGATCACGTCTTGCACGGTCAAGAGCGCAAACCCGAACGGTGCGACGCGCGCCGCGTTGGCCTCCCTGACCTGACCTTCAATCGAGCTTTCGGACGACTCGGCGGCTTCGGCCTTGGTGTCAGTGATCGGCGCTTGCGATTGACCCTTGAAGCCGGAAATGTCGCGTTGCTGCAAAAACCAAAGGATGCGCCGAACCTCCGGCGTGACCGTGCCCTCTGGCAACGGCGTGACACCAAAGAGCCGGGTAAAATAAGCATCGGTCGCGGGCGTCGCGTTGTTGTCATCGTCGCCGTAGCGAGTCGTTGATGTGGCGCGGATCATGAGCCATCGCCGATCATCGCGGGCGAGCTTGACGGCGTTCCCGTAATTTGAAACCGCTATGACATTAAACCGATTGGCGGCCTCGAATTTGTCAACGCCTTTCGGTTCAACCCAAAGCGTGCTTTGCGTAATCATCGGCGCGATGGCACGCGCAAGGTTCAAATTTTCGCTTGGCACCAATTCATCGACAAAGATCACTTGCCGGTTTGCGTGCTCAGCGTTGAATTTGTCGGCGGCCTTCTCGCCTTTCGGCAACACTAGCGCATTGTGCGGACCAAACAACACTTGCAACAGCCCGCTAAGCCATGACTTGCCGGTGCCACCCTTGCCGACAATCAAAAGCGCAAACATCATCTTCTTGTCGGGATGCTGCACCATCCAACTCAAAAAATCGAGGAATAGCCCGCGCTCGCGTTTGTCCGGGATCAGATATTCGACGTGCTCCAAAAAGATTTTCGGCATTTCGGCGAGCGGCGCAATGTCAACGCCGCGCCACATATTGAATTGCGTTCCGACCCACTCGCTTTTTCCCGGCTCATAGACGGCGCGCGTGGCGCGGCGCAAATCGAAAGTGGAGTCGGCAAGATCGCTCGGCTTGCGGCTCTTGGCGAACAATCGAGTCAGCGGCGTGAATTGCAGATTGAACGCGGCGCGGCTGATTAGCTTTTTGTCGGCGCGTCGAATGTACATCGTCGGATCAAGGCTAGCGACGTGCGATTGCAACGCCAGTCCAAAGATGGTCTTGGCGTCCGGTTGCTTCTCTATGAGCTTTGCAAATCGCTTGCGGTCATCCGCCGACAAGCCTTCGGCGAACACCGCTGCAAAGTTTTCAAAGTCGATTGCCATGGCGGGACTCCCTTAGCTCGTTCTGTAACGCGCTGGCAAGATTTTTTCCGATTGTCGCGTGCGCTTCGCGCGTCGCTTTGCGCTTCACGTTCGCGTTTTCCTTTTTAGTCTTTTCGCGGACTCCCGACCAAATATGAAGCGCACGCCAAAATAGGGCCTGAGCCTCACAGCGGCGGCGGCGGGTCACGTAGTAATCATCGCCGCGCCGAGCTTCGCCGCCTGCAATGAGCACGTTGCCCCATGCAGTTTCCAAATCAATGTCGGGAATAGGATCAGCATCAAGACGGCGCGTGAGCGCGTACAGATACCGCGAATAAAGCACGTCGATTTGCGCGGGCGGCTCGCCGCTCCAATCATCCTCATGGGACGGCGACGCAAAGCCGTTAGCGAAGTCGGCTTGCTCAAGCTCACGCGCCAATGCGTCGCAAGTGGGGTCTTGCGGGGGAGCGTGCGATATGTCATTTGTGGCGTGCATGGCGGCCCTCATCCGCTGTGCTTGGTGATCGGGGAAGGTTGCAACTTCCACCGAATTTTGAGCGGCCCCGTTTCGTCGGCGGGGCCGTTCGCTTTTGTCTCTGCACTTAATTCATTCGCGCTTCAACCCTCTTACTTCTTTTTAGCGAATTCCGCTCACGCTTGGCCCGCCGGTCGCATTCCGCGCACTTGTAGCCGTGCGTCCTGAAAATTCGCCCCCCGCATTTTTTACACGCCCTCTCACGCACATAAGTTTTCTCGCCAGCCGCAAGCGCATTGGCGCGAGCCAATGCGCTTTGCGGATTGAGTGGGATGCGTCCGCCCTCTGCTTTGCGCTTGTGTGATTTGGGTTTCGGTTGCTCAATGACGATTGCAGTGGCCGGGCTGAATGATGACACGTAAGGGTGCCGCCCACGGACAAACTTTGCGATCCGAGCTTCATCGGCCGCGCGCTGTTGCTCACGTTGCACTCGTTTAGTCGGGCGCTTCCTGACACTGACATGAGCCGGGCCGCTTCCGTGAGCGGCGATGTGCGGAGGAATGGTCATTTCCGGCTCAGCGGCTTTGCGGCAATCCTCCGCGTAATAGTGCGCTTTCCAAATCTTCGCGTCGATTTGCATGAGTCGTAGCAAGAAAATTTCCTGCAACGTGCCGATGCCGCCGCCGATCTTGAAGGCGTCCGGTGCTTCGCCGACGCAAAACGTTCCAACGATTGCGTTCATGGCCGGGGCCTTCCGTATGTGTCGAGCTTTCTCACGCCGTATGTGAGCGCGTGAATCGCCTCTGCAAAGGATGCGCTCGGCAGAATGATTTTGCCGCGTTCGGTCGCAAGCTGATACCGCTCGCCGCCAAGCGCGGTCACAACCAAATTTCTCGCAACGGCTTCTTTGACCAGTCGCTTGATGCCATCGCCTTTGTTATTGAAGCCATTGCCCTTGCCCAACATCGTTTCGTCGTCGTGCTCGCGGTACTCTCGCACGTTGCCGAACGCGATTGGGGTCCCGATTGGCTTTCCCATGACACGTCATCCCATTATTCATTTGACGACGATTTGCGGCGTGACCGGCGGGGCGGCAACGTTGCCGCGTCGCGGATCGTAATTCAGTGCGCCTTTCGCCTGTGACGGATAAGCGCCACGTCGCCGGTTGCCGGTTGCCGGGCCGCCGCCGTGGCGTTCATAATATGCCGTCCGGTCAATCACGCTCTTGCCGATACCAAGACTGCGGTGCGGGGTTATTCCGGCCGCGCGGATTGCGTGTTGCTCTCGCACGTGAGAACGGCGCAATTCTTCGGGCGTCATTGGCGGAAAGCCTTTTTGAAAGGTCATGACCGCTTGCGCGAGCTTGTCGCATGCGACCCTCTCCGCACTTTGCTCGGCTAGAAGTTCGACTCGGCGGTTCGCTAAGCCTTGATCCGCTTCGTTACGGCGTTGCACTGCCGCTTCAATCGCCACCGGGTCCGGCGCGGCCTTCGCGACGGCTTCCACTTCGGCCGCGATGTGTCGTGCGGCGGCTTCCGGGTCAAGCATCCGGCCTTTGATCTTCACGGGCGGGACTTCGGCCGGTTCAAGCTGTGACCCATGGGACACAGCTTGCGCCTGATACGGCGCAATATCGTCGAGTCCCAAATCAAAATCTTCCGGCAGATATTGCGAAAGGCTTTCGACTGTGATCGGCGCATCGGGATTTTGCGCAATGACGGTTTTCACAATCACGTCGCGCAATGAAGTGAATTCGGTTTGATCGTCGCTCATGGCCTTAGCTCCTTCCTGTTGTTACTTGTTCCGGCGGATCGTCGGCGCGCATTCCGCCAGTGCTTATGATCGTGCGATTGCCGCGTGCGTCTAACGGATGGGGATTAGCGGGCGTCTGTGCCGCGCGAGCCATCAAGTCGCGCACCAAAGGGCTATCAGGTCGCACGCGCGGGCGCGGCGATGCTGGCGTGATCGGCGGTGGAAATGGCCGCAACGGATCAATCGCAGGCTTCACATATTGCGCGAGCAATTCCGGCGTTGCTGGCGTTCGCAATGTGCGATGGTACGGCGGCAACGGCGCATCATCCGGCGTCCATTCGGTTACGGGCGGCTTGACCGGACGGCCGCGCCCAGTGCGGCCTTCGGTCGCCACGTCCAACAGCACATGAAAGAAATTCAGATGCCCGCGCCACTCAATCCAAAACCGAGTGCAATCAAATTCCTTTTCGGCAAGTTTGGACTCGCGCTTTGCTGTCCATAGACCGGCTTCGCTCAATGAAACCGTTGCCGCCGCTTCGCGCACTGTGTCACCACGCGCGAGCGCGTCAAGAATTCCTCGCATTCCATCATGGTCTAAAATCGTCATGGCTCACACCTTCGAAAAAGTGCCCCGCGCCGCAAGAGTGGCAGTCAAACGACGCGGGGCCAGTGACGACTCGCGAAGATTGGGCAACGCGAGCCGCATTTCGGTCGCGCTTGGAGAAACGCGACCGTGTAGGATGGCCCGGCGGGAAAGCTGACAAACCCGCCGGGCCGTTTCGCGCCTTGCGCTCAATGGGGAGTCCGTGCAAACCCCCAAAGCGAACCGACACGCGAAATTCAAAAGTACCGCCGGGCCTCACTCCGCTTTGCAGCATCGCCGCGAGCTACCCGGCGGGGCGTCAAGCCCGTTGCGCCCGTTCGGACGCAATGAATTCCTTTGCGTTTGCCGTGGCCGAAACTTTTGGCCGCAGCGTTAGCAACGCCGCGTTGCTGTCGTCGCGTTCGGCGATTGCGGCGCTTACGGCTTCTTCGGCCGCCTTGCGACTCGCCGTCGCGGTTTCAAGCTCGCTCGCCGCGTCTTGCACCGCGCGGAAACGTTCCTGAGTCGGTGCATCAAGCTCCGCGATCTCGCTCGCGTCGGGCATTTGGAAGCGCCCGTACTTGTCGAAAATTTCCATGGCACTCACTCCGTTTTCATTCCACTTTACTAAGACGAAAAAGTTCAAAATCACCGTCATTCGTCTTGCCATCGTGCATCCATGAGAGAACCGCCCAATGCGAGACACTGCCGAATTTGAAGCCGGTAACGGTCGCCTTGATTGATTGATCGCCGTCGATATAAACGCGGTCGCCAAGCGCGAAATCGCTTTCAAAAACACTTCGCGCCATGTCACTTACTCCACTTCAAGACAATTTCTCGAATCGGCGACAAGCTCGCGCGTGCTGCCGATCCGCCAGTTACGCGGCGGGGTCTTTTGGAAGCGGCGCACTTGATGCCCCGATGGTTTTCGGGATTGATCCGCCGGGCGAGCCGCTATCAACTTGCCGACTCGATTGCCCATGCGCGGCCGGATAACCTGTTTTGTCGATAACGCGAGTCTGAAAGTTCGTGTCATCCATCCGCGCTCCGCGCTTGATGACGCTTTGCAACACGCCGTCATCATCGACGCTCGACTCAAGATTTTGCGCCAACGGGGAAAGCACGCGCTTGCCCGGTTCAACCGACGACGCATTGCCAATGGGACCGTTGGCCCCATAGCCCTGACCCGCTCCGCTACGCGGCGATGTAACCGCGTCCGGTGCTGGCGTTTTCGCCATGCCGGTTGCGGGTCCGCGTGCATTCTTTGCTTGTACAGCCATGACACATTTTCCTTTCGTGGCTTGTTTGTTTGGGCTTCCGAATTAGTCGAACACCTGAGAATTTCCGTAGGCC
>Ga0210394_10002329_pt1 | contig 26295 bp, 15 predicted proteins | sample IncBWC12MmetaG_FD_160121 | JGI IMG/M metagenome (GOLD analysis project Ga0210394, IMG submission 160121) | Forest soil microbial communities from Barre Woods Harvard Forest LTER site, Petersham, Massachusetts, United States - Inc-BW-C-12-M | ecosystem: Environmental > Terrestrial > Soil >...
AGCGGCGGGGACGACGAGTATCACGGCGGCATCCGGCGGGTTCACGAGCGCGGGAATAACGCTGACGGTGACAGCGGCGACGCTGCAGTCGATCGCGGTGACGCCGACGACGGCCAGCATCGCGGCGGGGCTGACGCAGTCATACACGGCGACGGGGACATACAGCAACGGAACCACGGCACCGTTGACGACAGGAGTGGTGTGGACATCGTCGAACACGGCGGCAGCAACGATCACGGGAACAGGGACGGGAACGGCGACGGGAGTGGCAGCGGGGACGACGAGTATCACGGCGGCATCCGGCGGGTTCACCAGTCCGGGAGTCACGCTGACGGTGACGGCGGCTCTTCCCGCTTCGATCACTCTTAATGTTACTAGCGGTGTCCAGGGCCAGACACTTACGATTGGCGTAACTGGCGTGAATACCCTGTTTGTGAATGGGACTACAACTGCGACGTTTGGGAGCAGCGGCGCCATTACGGTAAATTCAGTTACGGTTACGAGTTCGACTGCGGCGAGTTTGAACGTCACTATATCGCCAACCGCGGCCGTCGGCGCGTATACCTTGGTTATGACCACGGGCGCGCAGGTGGTTCAGGCTGCGTTCAATGTGACCGCTAGCTCGGCGTCAATCACGTCCGTCACTCCTTCCTCTGAGCCTCAAGGCTTCGGCGCCGTCTCGTTAGTGGTGACTGGCAGCGGTACCCATTTTGCAAATGGCACGACCACCTCCAGCATTACTGGCGGTGTCACAGTGAACTCGACTGTTGTAAGCAGTTTGACCAGCGCCACCGTAAACGTGACGGTCCCCTCATCTGCGGCGGTCGGAGCGCAGACCGTGACCCTAACCACCGGCGGTGAAGTCGCGACTGGCACATTTACCATTACCGCCGCCACTCCTCAAATAACGTTGCTCAATCCTTCGTCCGGCAATGAAGGAGCAACACTAAGCGTCGCCGTGACGGGACTCTACACTCACTTTGGACCGACGTCGGTCGGAAGTTTCAGCGGCACCGGAATTACCGTAAATTCCACAACCGCCTCGGACGCCACCGATGCTGTACTCAACATTACAATCGCCGCAAATGCTTCACTTGGTCCGCGGAACGTTACGATCACTACCGGCACCGAAGTCGCTACCATCACGGGTCAATTCAATGTTCAGTCCGGCGTCGCGACGATCACTACGAATCCGACAACTGCAATGCAAGGCCAGTCGTTCACGTTAATGGTAAATGGTTCGTTCACTCATTTCGTCCAGGGAACCACCACGATCAGTTTTGCCGACGGCTATGCCACGGTTGGAGCCGTCTCGGTGAGCGGTCCGACGCTGCTCTCGGTTCCGGTAACTGTATCGACGGCTGCCCCCGTAGGTACTACGACCGTTTATGCAACTACCGGAACGGAAGTCGCCTCGGCAACGTTCAATATCGCCGCGGGTATTCCGGCGATCACAATTATCAGCCCCAATGTCGGCACGCCGAATTCCACAGCAACTGTGACCGTGACGTCCCAGTTCACCAATTTCGTCCAGGGCACCACGCAGGCCAGCTTCGGCCCCAACATCCAAGTGTCGGGCGGCCCCGCTGGGGGCTTCGGCACAGTTACCGTAACCTCGCCCACGTCGTTTACAGCTCAGCTTGCAATCGCCTCTGGCGCAAGTTTGGGAACGCAGACCGTGCAGGTGACAACCGGCACCCAAACGCTTTCCGTCCCGAACGGCTTCACAGTGCAGAACGCCAGCACCACTCCGCCGGCCGTACTACTGACGACGCCGGTTAGCGGCGCGACGGGTGTGCCCGTCAATACGCTAATACAAGTGGAATTCACCGAGCCCCTAAACCGGGCCACCGCAATCGCGAGCAACGTCCAACTGGATGACAGCGACGCTTCCAATATCCCAGTAACGGTTTCCCTGGATGCGTCCGGCCGAATTCTCACCGTAACTCCGAGCCGAGTATTGGCCGTCGGTCGAGCTCAGTATCTCTATTTGCAAACCGGTATTCAGGATGTTTACGGAAACAGCTTCGTCTATACGGGCGGAGGTCAGCCGTATTTCACGACTGCGTACTCGACGGTTACGACGGGTCCAGCGGTAATCGGCACAAATCCCGCCAATGGCGCGACGGGCGTTCCCACCAACACAACGATCGTCGTCGGCTTCAGCGTGCCGATCAGCCCGCTGACGCAACCGACCGGGCTCACGGTTACGCAGGGTGGCACCGCAGTTCCTGGGACGTTCAGCTTCTCGACAAACGCCCAGCAAATTTCCTTCGTCCCCACCAACCCGTTCACCGCGGGAGCCAGCTATGCGATCAACTATAATTCCCAGCTTACTGACTTCGCGAGCAATGCTCTGACGAACCCCGGAACAGCTACCTTCACGGCTGGCTCAACCAGCGACACGACCGGCCCGACCGTGACCGGATTCAACCCTGGGTATGGTTCAACGCGGGTAGGACTGAACGCACCCCTCATAGTGATGTTTAGCAAGGCGATTGATCCGCTGTCGTTGACCGCTGCGGAGTTCGGGCTATTTGACTACGATACGGGCTATAAAATTTCGGGAACGATAGCGATTGCAGCAAACGCCATGAGCGCGACGTTTACGCCGGCAGAGCCGCTGCTGTCGAATACATCGTACGTCCTCGAAGTTGCCGCGGACTCCGTTTTCTGCTGTGTGGTTTCCAACGGCTACACCGATGTGGCAGGGAACACCGGCTCCGGCGGCTACACGCTGTTCACCACGGGCACGAGCAGCGTGAGCACGGCGCCGACGGTGGTCAGCATCAATCCGCCGAACGGTACCACTACGTCGGTACCGGTAAATGTGCAAATCGCGGCGGTGGTCAGCACGCAGGTGGATCCGCTGACCGTAATCGCTAGTTCGATTACGCTGACGCCATCTGTGGCGGGAACGGTAACTTTGGCGAGCGACGGCGTGACGCTGCAGTTCGCGCCGAGTGCCAATCTAGCGGCAGCGACGACCTACACGATACACGTGAGCGGATTTACGGATGTGAATGGCAACACGGTCACGCCGTTCACCAGCACGTTCCTGACGAACGGAACGACGGAGACCACGGCGCCATCGGTGACGGTGAATCCAGCGTCCGGGGCGACGATCGCGACATTGACGACGCCGGTGGTGTTCACTTTCAGTGGGCCGATTAACCCGCAGACGGTGAACAATGGAACGGTATATGCGGTGCAGTACACAGCGAATGGCGCTGGGGAAGTAGCGGGGACGCTGGCGGTGTCGGGTGGGAACACAGTAGTAACGTTGACGCCGATTTCGCCCTGGGCGCCGAGCACAGCGTCCATCACCACTTATGTCTACGTTTACCTATCCGGAGTGCAGGATCCCGAGGGAAATTCAGTAAGTACATCCTCTGTTTTCTACACCCCTGTTACAACGCCGGTCGCAACGCCGTTGACAATCACTTCGGTGACGCCGGCGAACGGTGCGACGGCAGTGGGCCAGAATGCAATGGTATCCGTGGCCTTCTCACACTCGGTGAATCCCGCGACGGTAAGTGGCACGACGCTGGCTCTCTTCGTCGGAGATTCCAATCTTGGCGCGAGCATTTCAATGTCTGCGGACAACCGCACGGCGATGCTGACAGCCACATTGCCGGTGTCCTCCATAGTCACGGTAATTGCGACGACTGCAATTACGGATCTATCCGGAAATGCGCTGACTGGGAATCTGACGAGCCAGTTCACGACAGCAGCTACACCGCCGAGCTCCGGCCCAAGCATTGTAACGATGAGGCCCGGCTATGGCGCTACAGGAGTGCCGACGAGCAGCGTGATTACACTCTTCGCCAACGCACCTCTGAACGCCTCCACGGTCAATGGCGGCGTGCATGTATCGCAGAACGGCGTGCTGGTGAGTGGCGCGGCAAATTCAATTGGAGACGGCACGTCAATTGAGTTCGTTCCCAACGGCTCGTTCACCTATGGCGCCCTGATCGAAGTGAACGTCGATCAGACAGTGACGGATCAGTACGGAAATCCACTGAATGCGTACTATGCATCCTTCACCGTCGCTGGTAATCCGGCGACGACTGCACCGGCCGTGATCGCCGCGAGCCCCATGAACGGTGCGCAGGGCGTGCCCTTGAACGCCGCTGTATTCGTGCAGTTCAGCCAGGCGCTGAATCCGTCGTCGGTGAGTTCGTCAACTGCCTATTTGACTGACCAGAACAACAGCATCGTGCCGGCCACCGTGACCTTGTTGCCGTCGGGTAATACCATCGAGATCAAGCCGAGCTCGAACCTGACCGCCGGCACCTCACCCACGTCCACTTACTACAACGTGAACGTGACCACCGGCGTGCAAAACGCAAGTGGAGTCGCTCTTGCGAGTCTGTATTCCGGATACTTTTACACCGGCACGGCGGCCGACACGACCGCTCCTACAGTCCTGGGAGTGGCGCCGCCGAACAATCAACAGAATGTGGGATTGAACGGATTGGTGGTGGTGACGTTCAGCGAGCCGATCAACCCGATCACGGCGAACTCGAACACCGTTTCACTGAGCTACGGCACGCCGTCCACGGCCATTCCCACATCCGTATCCTTCAACTCGACAAATACCCAGGTGACATTTACGCCCACGGCGCCACTACCGCCCAGCACTACGGTCACTATTGCGATTGCCAGCGGCGTTCAGGACGTCGCGGGCAACGCAGTGGCGGCGCAGTCCACCACGTTCAAGACTGCGGCAACAGCGGACACGGTTGTTCCGGCGATTACAGTTACACCATTGACCGGCGCGACGAATGTTCCGACCAACTCGGTGGTGGTAATTCAATACAGTGAGCCGATCAACGCACAGACCGTCAGTCCGAGCAATTACTACCTGTATGACACGACCAGCGGCCAAATTATCGCGGCGAACCTGACGGTCAGCGCCGATGGCCTGACGACGACGCTTGCTCCCGCCGGCCCCTTGCCTGTGGGGACTCTGATTTACGTGTATTCCTCTGGGGCGCAGGACTTGTCCGGTAACGTGCAATCGAATCCGTACTATAACCCCGCAGCGACTTTCACTACTTCGTACAACGCCGACACAACGATACCTCAAGTGATCGGGACGAATCCCGCGAACGGCGCGACAGCGGTGCCGACGAATACGGTGGTGGTTTTGTATTTCAACGAGCCAGTGAACCCGGCGACTCTCGGCCAGGTGACATTGAGTGAAGGCGGCTCGACGGCGGCCACCACTCAGACTCTTTCGAACGGAAACCAGACTCTGTCTCTCACGCCGGCAACGCCGCTCCAGCCCAGCGCAAGCTACACGATCACCGCGATCGGAGTGAAGGACACGGCCGGAAATCAGCTGGCGGGAACCTTTACCAGCGCTTTCACCACCGGACTGACGATTGACCTGACTGCTCCGACGGTGATCGGATTCAATCCGGTGTATGGTTCAACAGGTGTAGGGCTCAACGCGCCTTTGATCGTGATGTTCAGCAAGCCGATTAATCCGCTGTCGTTGACGGCTTCGCAATTCGGGTTATTCGACTACAATACGGGCCATAGAATTGCGGGGGCAGTAGCGGTTGCGGCGAACGCCCTGAGCGCGACGTTTACGCCGGCAGAGCCGCTGCTGTCGAATACCTCGTACGCCTTCAATGTCGCCGAGAACGCCATTTACTGCTGTGTGGTCACCAACGGCTACACCGACGTGGCGGGTAACATCGGTTCCGGCGGTTACACTTTGTTCACAACAAGCACGACCAGTGTGACGACGGCGCCGACGGTGGTCAGCATCAATCCGCCCAACACCACTGCGACGACCGTGCCGCAGGATGTGTACGTCGCGGCAGTGATCAGTACGCAGGTAGATCCGCTGACGGTGACCGCGAGTTCGATTGCGCTGACGCCGTTGGTCGCGGGAACGGTGACTTTGGCGAGCGATGGCGTGACGTTGCAGTTCGTGCCGAATGCCATTTTGGCGGCTTCCACAACATATACAGTTAACGTGAGTGGCTTTAAGGACGTGAACGGAAACACGGTGACGCCGTTCACCAGTACATTCAAGACGAACGGAACGACGACGTCAGCTGCGCCAACGGTGACGGTGAATCCAGCGTACGCGGTGACGATCGCGACGTTGACGACGCCGGTGGTATTCACCTTCAGCGGTCCGATCAATCCGCAGACGGTAAACAGCGGCACCGTGTACGCGGTGCAGTACCTAGCGACTGACGGTGATGCGGAAGTAGCAGGGACGCTCGCGCTATCGGGCGGCAACACCGTCGTGACGTTCACGCCGCTCTCGCCTTGGGCCCCAAGCACGGTGGCGGGCAATGCGTACGTTTACATGTACCTCAATGGCGTGCAAGATCCCGAGGGGGACTCAGTAAGCACGAACACCTATTTCTACACACCCGTAACCGCGCCGGTGGTGACTCCGCTGACGGTAACCTCCGTAACGCCGGCGAATGGCGCCTCGGGAGTCGGACAGAATGCCGTGGTGTCTGTAACGTTCTCCCATTCCGTAAACCCCGCGACGGTTTCAGTCAATACATTGGGCTTGTACGTCGGCGACACCTATCTCAATGCCACGCCTTCCATGTCCGCGGACAACCGCACGGCCACGTTCACGGCGAGCTTGCCGGCATCTTCTACAATTACGGTCGTCTCCTCGCCCGGAATCACGGATTTAAGTGGAAACGCTCTGACGACGAATCTCGACAGCCAGTTCACCACAGCACCTGTGCCGCCGAGCTCCGGCCCGAGCATCGTAACCATGCTGCCCGGTAATGGCGCTACCGGCGTGCCCACCAGTGCCGTGATTACGCTGTTTGCAAACGCGCCTTTGAATCAATCCACGGTCACTGGAGGGCTCCATGTCGTGCAGAACGGAGTCAACCTGGCTGGAACCACGAACATTACCGGGGGCGGTACAGCCATCGAGTTCGTTCCGAGTGCGTTGACGTATGGAGCGCTGGTCGAAATTCATCTGGACAGCACCGTCACGGACCAGTACGGGAACCCGCTGACGGCGTTCTACGGCTCGTTTACCGTAGTGGGCAATCCGGCGACAACCGCGCCAGTGGTGGAAGCGGTCAGCCCCACCTTCGGAACAACGGGAGTGCCGTTGAACGCCTCTGCGTTCGTTCAATTCAGCCAGGCGCTCAAGGCTTCCACGGTGAGTTCGTCGACTGTCTATATGATGGATCAGAATAGCAATCTGGTTCCGAGCAGCGTGACTTTGCTGGCGTCTGGAAACACCATCCAGATTAAGCCGAGTTCGCCGCTAACGGCCGGCACATCGCCCACCTCGACGTATTACTACGTGTATGTCACGACCGGCGTTCAGAATTCGAGCGGAGTTCCCTTCGCTGGCTACAACTTCTACTTCTATACCGGTACGGCAGCGGACACGACCGCTCCCACGGTCCTGGGAGTGGCGCCGGTGAACAATCAACAGAACGTGGGGTTGAACGGACTGGTGGAAGTGACTTTCAGCAAGCCGATCAACCCGCTGACTGTGAACTCGACAACCGTTTCGCTCAGCTACGGTTCCACGCCAACGCAGATACCGACGACGGTGACGTTCGACACGACGAACACCTATGTCACCTTCACGCCTGTCGAACCATTGCCTGCGAGCACTACGATAAAGGTAACGATCAGTGGAGTGCAGGACGTGGCGGGGAATTCCGTGACGACGCAGTCCACCACGTTTGTGACCGGAGCTGCCGCGGATACGACGCCGCCCACGGTAGTTGCCTATTCGCCCGCGAGCGTGGCAACGAACGTGCCGACCAACGCTTCGGTAGTGCTGCAGTTCAGCGAACCGATGAACGCAGCGTCAATCGTGCAGTACTACTGCGTGAACCCGACTTATGCTTACTATTACTCCAACTGCTTGTACGACATCACGCTTGCCGCCGCCATACCCGCCAACGTCTCGGTCAGTGCGGATGGCATGACCGCGATCTTCACACCCAAGAGCGCGTTGACTTCCGGGGATACGGTGGAAGTTGATTCCTACGGCGCGACAGACTTGGCTGGCAACGTGGAAACGGCCTTCAACAACACGTTCACGGTGGGATCGGTTCCGGATACGACGCCGCCGCAGGTTCTTTCCGTCAATCCCATCAACAATCTCGCGAACGTTCCGGTCAACGCGGTCGTTCAAGTGCTGTTCGATCGACCTGTTGCCGCCAACAGCCTGAGCGGAGTGACTCTAAAAGCGAACGGAACGACCGTGGTTACTTCGCCGGTACTTTCTAACGCGGGTCAAGTGCTCACGTTGAATACTCCTGGTCTTCTGACTTCGGGAACCACCTACACCATAACAATCAATGGCGTCGCGGATCTGGCGGGAAACGCGATGAGCACGGCTGTCACCGATTCCTTTACGACCGGCACGGGCGCCATATTGGCGAATCCATCGATCGTGAACATCACGCCAGCGAACGGCGCAACCCTGGTTGCTACGAACTCGTCGATCGTCGTGCAGTTCAGCAATCCGATGAACGCGGTATCGTTTAACACCAGCTCGTTCATACTTACAGTAACCAGCACCAGCGCAGTTGTGCCCGGAACCTTCTCCCTGTCCTCGGACGCAAAGACCGTAACTTTCACGCCGACTTCAAGTCTGGCGAGTGGCAGCGTGCAGTACACGCTGACAATTCCTTACTCGGGTTACCTCCAGCCGATTCAGGCCTCAGACGTAGCGTTGAACCCGGTGTATCCGACGTTCACATCGTTCTTCCAGACGCAGTAGTCCCTCGGGCGCAATGTAAAGCTGTCTATCGGCATGGAAGCGATTACCGCGGTGCAAGGGTAATCGCTTGGCGGAGAGGGAAAAGAATTTCCCTCCTGCTCTCTTCTTGAGCCATGCATGCTATTGATTCCACAACAGTTACATAATCTCTGACAGGCAATAGGATTGCACATCAACAGGCGTGAGGGCCTGTCTCGCAGGATACAGCCCCGAGCAGAGTGTCTGGACAATTGCCCGATTCCGGGCGAGCATTGACGATTGCCCCGTCTGCGGGCCACGCTGGCCGCGGCAATCGACAGAAACCACCTAGAGAGGTTCTTTCCTAAGACTATGATTGAAACCGTAATCGTCGGCGCGGGTCCTTACGGACTTTCGATCGCCGCGCATTTCCGCAGTCGCGGTATCGCTTTCCGAATTTTTGGCCGTCCCATGGACAGCTGGCTTAAACACATGCCGAAAGGCATGATGCTCAAATCGGACGGTTTCGCTTCGAATATCTACGATCCAGACGCCCAATTCACGTTACAGCAATTTTGCGCGGAGCGCGGGATCAAGTACGCCCACATGGGTACTCCCGTGCGCCTGGAAACGTTTGGCGAGTATGGGCTCGCCTTCCGGGATCGGATGGTGCCGGAGCTCGAAGACAAAGTCGTTACCAGCGTCGAGCGCTCGGCGGATGGATTTCAATTGCGATTGGACGATGGTGAACAGGTCAAGGCCCGGCGCGTGGTGCTCGCGGTGGGTATAACGCACTTCGAACATGTACCGGGTAACCTGGCGCATCTGCCGGAGCGGTTTCTTTCGCATAGCTACCGGCATCACGACCTTGCCGAGTTCAAGGGCCGCAGCGTGGTTGTGCTCGGAGCTGGTTCTTCGGCGATTGATATGGCCGGATTGCTGCGCGACGCCGATGCGGATGCACAGCTGGTGGCGCGCGCCACGTCGCTAAAGTTTCACACCGCTCCGGTTCCTGGCAAACGCAGGCCGTGGTTGCAGCGAATGCGGCACCCCGATTCGGGCCTGGGTCCGAGCATGCGGTCGCGGTTTTTTTCCGACGCACCCGGGCTGTTTCATTACCTGCCGGAGAGCTTGCGCGTCGATCTGGTCCGCACGACGCTAGGTCCATCCGCCGGCTGGTTCGTCAAGGATAAGGTGATGGGTCGTGTGCCACTCGAACTTGGATACAACGTCGAGGGCGCCGAGATCCGGGATAGCAAAGTTCACTTGCGTCTGCGTGGATTAGATGGCTCGCCACGCGAAATCGTCACCGACCACATTATTGCGGCGACCGGATACAAGGTGGATATGGAACGACTGGCTTTCCTCAATACAGCGATTCGCGCAAAACTCAAGTGCGTCAACGGCGCCCCGGTGCTGTCCTCCAGCTTTGAGTCCTCCGTTCCCGGCCTTTACTTCGTCGGGATCGCGGCGGCAAACAGCTTTGGACCGGTGATGCGTTTCGCCTTTGGCGCTGGCTTCGCCGCAAAGCGTCTGACGCAGACGATGATGAAATCGCTCGCGCGGAATCCAGCATCTGTTCCGGCTTCGCGCATGTCGACGATCGCCGAATGAGCGGCCGAACGAAACTCTTCTGCGACGGCTTCCCGAGCGATCGCTCGCGCAGCGCAGAGAATCATGGCCCCTTGAGCCACCTTCCCAGCGCCGAGGATGTGTAGCGCATGAAGCGAGAAACTATCGCGATTCATGTGGGCTATGACGGCGATCCCACGACGAAAGCCGTGGCCGTGCCAATCTATCAGACCGTTGCGTTCGAATTCGACGACGCGGCGCATGGCGCGGCCCTATTCAATCTGGAAGTTCAGGGAAACATCTACACCCGCATCGGGAATCCGACCAATACAGTCCTTGAAAAGCGGGTTGCCGCGCTCGAGGGCGGCGTCGAAGCTCTCAGCGTAAGCTCGGGAATGGCGGCGATCCACTACGCGCTCGTCAACATCGCCGAGATGGGCCACAACATCGTTTCACTTCCGCAACTCTACGGCGCGACCTACACGCTGCTGGCGCATATTTTGCCGAAACAGGGGATTGCCGGACGGTTTGCCGCAAGCGACAGCCCCGCAGCCGTTGAAAAGTTGATCGACGAGAACACTCGCGCGGTGTTTTGCGAAAGCGTGGGAAATCCGGCTGGTAACGTCGCCGATATCGAAGGACTTGCCAAGGTTGCGCACAAGCACGGAGTGCCGTTGATCGTCGACAACACGGTCGCGACACCCATCTTGTTAAGGCCGATCGAGTACGGTGCGGACGTGGTGGTGCATTCCATGACGAAATTCATGGGAGGACACGGCACTACGCTCGGCGGAATGATCGTCGACAGCGGAGGGTTTCCGTGGCGCGATCATCCGGAACGCTATTACATGCTGAACAAGCCGGAAATCGCCTATCACGGCGTCGTTTACACCGAACACTACGGGGCGGCCGCCTATGTCGCGCGTTGCCGGACCGTGGCGCAGCGCAATACGGGGTCTACACTCTCACCGTTCAATGGTTTCCTGTTGCTGCAGGGAATCGAAACGATGGCGTTGCGCGTCGAACGCCACGTGGAGAATGCCCGCAAGGTAGCGGAGTTTCTGCGCAATCATAAGCAGGTGGCGTGGGTAAATTACGCGGGGTTTCCCGATAGCCCGCTATACCCAATGGCGCACCGCTATTTGGGCTCGAATTTCTGTTCTCTGCTGACGTTCGGAGTGAAGGGCGGCTTTGAGCGAGGGGTCAAGTGCTTTGATGCGCTGCGCTTGTTCAAGCGCATGGTCAACATGGGCGACGCGAAATCCTTGGCTTGTCATCCCGCGTCCACGACGCACCGTCAATTAACACCGGAAGAACAGACGAAGGCCGGCGTGACGCCCGAGATGATTCGGTTGAGCGTGGGCATCGAGCACATTGACGACATCCTGGCTGACCTCGAACAGGCGCTCGAGAAAACGACGCGGTAGTTCTGCCAGGACTTCCGTGTTCCTTGGCTTGGGAGATAGTGAATGTCCATCGTAATCGACGGAGGGCGGGTTCCCGATCTTCTCCTGCGGAAGAACCGCACGCGCTCCACAAGCCCGGCAGGCGGCGAGGACGCCCAGGCGGGCTGCCTGCGAATCGCGCTGATTAATAACATGCCGGATCCGGCGCTTGAAGACACCGAAGTTCAATTCTTTGAACTCCTGGAATCCGCTGCCGGCGACATCCCGGTGTCGCTCAAACTTTATTCTCTCCCGAAACTTCCCCGCACAGATGGAGGGGAAAAACATCTCAGCCGGTTCTATTCCGACATCAGCGATCTGCTGAACAGCCGTTTCGATGGCATGATCATGACGGGCACTGAGCCGCGCGAAGCCGACCTGCGGAAGGAGCCCTATTGGCCGGCATTAACCGAAGTTTTGGATTGGGCCGAGCACCATACAACCTCGACCGTTTTGTCGTGCCTTGCGGCGCATGCCGGCGTTCTCTACAGCGATGGCATTCCGAGGCACCGGCTCGCCGACAAGCAGTTCGGCGTGTTCGAATACAATAAGATTCGGCAGCACGCGCTTACGGACAGCGCTCCCGACCGGATCGAAATTCCACATTCCCGGTGGAACGAAGTGCGCGCAGATGCGCTCGGTTCCTGTGGTTACCAGGTTCTCACGCAATCCGCGGAGGCGGGCGTTGATCTGTTTGTAAAAAAGAAAAAAGGCAGCCTCTTCGTGCACTTTCAGGGGCATCCGGAGTACGGCGCACGGACCCTGCTGAAGGAATACCGCAGAGACATAAAGAGATTTCTCCGCCAGGAGAGAGAAACCTATCCCACGATGCCGCACGGATACTTCGATGCCGCGGCTGCAAAACTTCTCTCCGGCTTCGAAGAGTCTGTCGCCGCAGCGCCCCGCGAGGAGCTACTTGCGAAATTTCCTGAGGCGGCTGTCTCGAGCGCGGTGCGTGCCACCTGGCAGCTAGGGGCCGCATCGGTATATCGCAACTGGCTGCAGATCCTAATATCAACGAAGGCCGACGTTCGGACGCTTTCGGCGATGACTCCCGCCATACGTCTGTAGCTTCGCGAAAACAAGACGCGCGAACGCAGAATGATCCGGGGTCCGTCGTTTGTCCGCAGTCAAGCTCGGCACTGAAATTCCGTCGATGCTTTTCCGTCGCTCGTTTCCGCATCCATTGCCGGTTGCAGGCAAGCCGTCAAGCTACGCTCCCCATCGGTTTATAATGAACTGGTATGATGAACCGCGATGATTGATATTCAGGCGCCCGAACTGTTGCAATCCCTGCCCGAGAGCATCGGCGATGTCATCAAGCCATGGGCCGATCGTTTGCCCGACCAGCTAGCCTTGGTCGAAACGAGCGGAAGTTGGACCTATAGCGAGCTCGCACGCGCAGTAAGTGCGGCAGGTCGGTGGCTCGGCGACTCGGGTGTGCGCCCTGGCGATCGCGTCATGCTGGTGTGCGAGAACTGCCGTGCGTTCATTGCGATTTTCCTGGCATTGACGGGGATGGATGGCTGGCCGGTGCTCGCAAATGCCAGGCTGTCGGCGCGCGAGATTGACGATATTCGCGATCACTGCGGTGCCCGCCGCGTGATCTATATGACGAGCGTCTCACCGCATGCCACGCAACATGCCAAGCGGCATGGTGCGGTCATCGCAGAAGCGGCAGGACTAGGCATCATCGGCTTCGGTCCCCTGAATGAGCGGGTTGAACCTGAGCCAATCGCGAAGAACAGCAGCAGCGCTGATCGAGTGGCCGCGCTAATCTATACCTCGGGCACCACCGGTCTTCCGAAAGGCGTGGTGCTGACCCACAGGAACCTGCTCTACATCGCAGCGGTTTCGGCACGAATCCGTTCGCTCACTCCGGATGACCGTCTGTATGGTGTTCTGCCGATGTCCCACGCTGTGGGACTTTCCGTGGTGCTGCTCGGCACGCTGCTCAGCGGCGCGACGCTTTATCTGGCGCCACGGTTCGATCCCGTCGCAGCGCTCGCAGCACTCGGGCGAGATCGGCTGACCATCGTACTCGGCGTACCAGCGATGTTCGCCCTTTTGGCGGACTACGCAAAAACGAAAGGTCTGTCAGGGCCATTGGAATTTCCTGCGCTTCGGATCATCTCTTCCTCCGGCGCACCGCTGCAACCCACGGTAAAATCGGCCGTCGAGAACCTGTTTGGCATGACCCTCCACAATGGTTACGGCGTGACGGAATGCTCGCCGACGATTGCTCAGGCCCGGGTGGAGGAGCCGCGCACGGATCTCTCGGTTGGCCGGATTCTTCCGGGGGTTGAAATCAAGCTCGTAGGGACGGATGGAAAGCAGGTAGGCGCGGGCGAAGTGGGCGAGTTGTCCGTACGCGGACCGAATGTTGCGAAAGGTTATTACCGCGCCCCGGAGGAAACTTCAGCCGCGATCGACGCCGATGGATGGTTCAATACCCGCGACCTCGCTCGATTGGAGGATGGACATCTCTTCATTGTTGGACGCACCAAGGAATTGATCGTCCGTTTCGGGATGAACGTCTATCCCGCCGAGGTCGAGGCGGTGCTAAATACTCATCCAGCGGTGGTGCGGTCTGCCGTGATTGGACGATCCGTCCAGGGAGCGGAAGGAGGCGAGGAAGTCATCGCTTTCGTTCAATTGTCGCCGGGTTCCGCTGCGACCGCGACTGAAGTGGCCGATCACGCCGCGAGAAATCTCGCGCCCTACAAACGGCCATCACATCTGGTGGTCGTAGATGCCATGCCGTTGACGCCGACCGGAAAAGTCAGGAAGGAAGAGCTTACAAAGATGGCGGCGTTCAATCCGCAGTCGCGGTGACGCGGGATCCCGCCGGAGCTTTCGGGGTCTCAACGGCGTCGAAAATGGATTTTCTCCGGCAACCTGCATTTGTCGTTACGGTTCTGCCAGAGCTAGGCGTGCGAGTGGCGGAGCTCGAGGCGTGGACACCTGCCAGAGTCATAAGACGCGAACGTCCGGAACCCCGCCAAGAACAGGAAAATCGGTGATGGCATCACGGAGAATTCTCACGTTCTGCGCGCGAGTTCTCTATGGTGTCATCACAATTCATCCACCCTCCTCTTTACCGTGCAGTGGGTCGCTCGCACCAAGCCCCGGTTTGTGGCGAATCGGATGGGGAAGAATGCCCTGGCCTTTGCTAGAAGTCCTAGTCTGCATCGTAAATTCCGGTAGGGATTGCGTTCGCCGAGCGGGCTGATACTTGCGGTCACAGGCGGGCTATAGCAGAATGCGCTGTGTGGCGCAGATGGCCTAAGGTGCACGCAGTTCCTCTCCCGCCCCCGCGAACCGAGCGATAACTGCAGACGGAGCCGGCGTGGCGCGCGACTTGTTGCGGGAACCACGATCAGGCGGGCAGTCAAGGCTATCTGCCTGCGCTGCCCGGAGAAGGAGGTCATGCCGATGTTTCTCGATTTCTATGGCTTGCACCAGCAGCCGTTTGGCGTCACGCCCGACCCGGCGTTTCTGTACCCGAGCCGGACACACTGTGAGGCGCTCGACTCGCTCGCAGAGGGAATCCTAGAGGGACGAGGGTTTCTGGCGCTGATCGCGGAGCCGGGCATGGGCAAGACGACGCTCCTCTATCAAGTGCTCGAAGGGCTGCGCGGCACCGCGCGTGCCGCGTTCCTGTTCCAGACGCAGTGCATCTCCCGCGAATTCTTTCAATACCTTCTGAGCGAACTGGGCGTCGATTCGACGGGCATGGGACTGGTGGCCATGCACAACAAATTGAATGAAATGTTGTTCGCGGAAATGCTGGCGGGCAGGCGATTTGTCCTGATCGTCGATGAGGCACAAAATCTCGACGATTCGGTGCTCGAAACCGTCCGGCTGCTTTCGAACTTCGAGACGTCGCACAGCAAGCTGCTGCAAATCGTTCTGGCCGGTCAATCCCAACTCGCAGAGAAACTGGGACAGAAGCGGCAGGCGCAACTGTTGCAGCGCATTGCGGTGGTGAAGCATCTGGATGCTCTATCGCCGGAGGAAACGGCCGGTTACATCCGGCACCGGCTGAAAGTCGCGGGCCATTGCGGTGAAGGGCTATTCGAGCCGGAGGCCTTGACACTCATCGCCGAGCGAAGCGGTGGAATTCCGAGGATCATCAACAAGATCTGCTTCGAAGCTTTGCTCGAAGGACATGCCCAGGGGTGCCACAGAGTCTCGAGGGACATTGTCGAGAAGGCGAATCGTAATTTGGATGTCGCAGCTGCTGCTCGTCCGACGCCGCAGCCGCTACCGGCGCCATCGCCTTCCCATGCGGGCACCGATTCTGCGGCGGCAGCCGGGATTCCTGCGACAACCGAGCTTTCCTACGCGCCACTCGCGGAGTTTGGCGTGGCTAACTGGGTTCTTTGGGTGGGTGCATTCGTTGTCGCTTTGCTTTCGGCGGCCCTGGTCCTGCCGCGCGGTCTCGGCTCGGATACCCTGAAGTACAAAGTGGCCAAGGCGTCGCCGGCGGCAAGTGCCGGCCACGAAAGTCAACTCTCACTGACACGGGAACTGGGACTAAAGATCAACCGCATCGCAATTGATCCCGGCCACGGGGGGTACGACACGGGCACGATCGGACCCCATGGTCTGCTTGAGAAGAACCTTTGCCTCGATGTGGCGCTGCGGCTGGGCCGACTGATCGAACAAGACATTCCGGGTGCGGAAGTGATCTACACACGCACGGACGACAGGTACGTTCGGCTGGAAGACCGCACGGCGATTGCCAACCGCGCCAACGCGGACCTGTTCATCTCGATTCACGCGAATTCTAGCGACAAGGGCGAAGCGCGCGGCGTCGAAACGTACTCTCTGAGCCTGGCAGCTCGGCAGGAATCCACGGAACTGGCGGCACGCGAAAACGCGCTCGCGCAATCTTCCTTGCACGATCTTCCGGAACTGATTAAGAAAATCGCGCGCAACGAGAGGATCGCGGAATCGCGACAGCTTGCCGTGGAGATCCAGGACGCGCTCTCGCAAAGTCTCCAGCTCGTGAGCCCGCGCGAGACGAACCGTGGCGTAAAGCAGGCACCCTTCATCGTTTTGACCGGCGCCAACATGCCCGCGGTGCTTTCGGAGATTTCTTTCGTCAACAATACGAGCGACGAGAACCTGCTGCTGGAGAGCGGTCAGCGCCAGCGCGTCGCCGAGGGCCTCTACCGCGGCATTGCGGCCTTTCTCGATCGCTTGCACAGCCTGCCCGAAAAGAAGCAGCAGTTTGTCAGTGAAAACCGTCACATCCCATCACCGGGATTGGCAACAGCAACAGCCGCAATGGGGCGCACTCCCCAGTAAACCAGATGATGCCCGACGAGCTGCAGCTACCGAAGAGCAGCACAGCGACCACTCGTTTGCTACTCAATAGGAACCATCACCCTCCGAATCTGATTTTTCGATTGAGGAAGTGGGACGATCCGATGACCGCATGCAAGGAACCGGTAAAGAATGGTCCGCGAAAAAGGTCTATCTGCGCTTCACAAATGACGGTTGGCCCAATTCTGGAGCTTGAGGCCAGGGATCCGCTTGAACTCCCTCTCATTATCACTGGTTACGAGAATAAGCCCTGAGGATTTAGCGTGAGCAGCAATCCAGAGATCGTTACCACCGATCAGCTGACCTTGCATCTCAAGCGCTGCCCGAATCTCGCCGTAAGCGGCCGCAGCTTCCCCAGGCATGGGAAGTACAGGCAGCAGTGAGACGAGTCTTGTGACAGATTCCAGCGCGCGGGTACGTTGCTGGCTTCGCTCCGCACCATAGAGCAGCTCGCCGTATGTAATTACGGACACCACGGCGTCGCCATGCTGCATCCGGCGGAATCGCTCAGTGACTTCTGGCGGTCGGTTCTGCCGCAGATAAATGCAGATATTCGTGTCGAGCAAATAGCGAGCGCCCATTAGAGCCCTTTGCGGCGCTGTGGTTTCAGATCTCTACGTTTCTTTGGGAACATGTCCGCTGGAAGTGCTGCCAGCAAATCCAATACGCGAACCATTCCGCCGGTTTTCTCTCGCAGTACAATCTCGTCGCCTCGACGAAAAATCTCGACTTCGGGGCTTTTGACGCGAAAGGATTTCGGTAGTCTTACGGCTTGGCTGTTCCCGGACTTGAATACGCGAGCGATGGCCATGCTCTGCCTCCCAGATATATATACACGAGCGTATATACTTTTTTAAGGCAAACAAGCTACCAAAACAAAAAAGGCCGGGCGCCTGTCTCTGGACAGTGGGTATTGGATTGATTGCCGGGGCTCGCAATGCACCGAACGCGCTTACCATTCCTTTTCGAATTGAGTTATTGCGTCCCGCCGCGTAATGCTATCTCGAGTCCGCCGCGAACCACCGACGAGATAGCTTCTGTGACGGCTGATACACAAATACCAAAAAGATAGGAAGAGGTGGCGCGATCTTGGTCTAGAAGCCCAGTCTACGGATGTGACTGGATGTAGCCGCAGACATCTTTTACGAGGTTCGAAACTTTGACCTTTGCGTGCGATACGTAGGCTACGTCCCCATTCTTCTTGTAGAGTGTCGAACTGCCCTTGTTGGGACGGAGCACGTAATCCGACGCGTCCTTGTCGTTAGTGACGGTCACAGCGGGACAGTTCTTGATAAACCCGTCCGTTGCTTCCAGCGAAATGTTTCTGCCGACAACCCCTGCGGTTCCGTATGTAGTGCCGCCAGTCGTCTGAGCGGTGCCGACGGCTCCGGTGAGGATGTAGTCCGCGATAAACAGTCTCTTGGTGGTCTGGGGCTGTTTAGGAGTTTCCGGAGAATTTTGAGGAGCAACCGCCGATTGCGCAATCATCGATGCCGCGAAGAACAACAGCATTACCGATTTCATCGATCGCCCCCAGCAACTCACGAGTATATCAAGAATGGCATATTGGCGGCGGCTGCAATGAGTGCCAGGAAGAGCCGCGCTGTTACAAGAACGGCCAGTATCGCCGCCTCGATTTGAACCAACGACCTCTCGGTTGTGAGAAAGTGAGGTGCGCCCTGTGGTTATAGCGGCACTTCAATCAACGTCGGACCATCGGTTTCAAAACCTTCTCTCAGCGCTTTTGCGAAAGCGTCCAACGTGGTGACACGGCTGCCGGGCACGCCCATGCCTTTTGCCAAATGCACCCAATCGAGATCGGGGCGGCCGATGTTGAATAGTTCCGCCGCACGGGGCCCGGGTGCGCCGACGCCAAGACCCGCAAATTCACGTTGCAGAATCGCATACGTGTGATTCGCAAAAACCAGGGTCGTGACGTTGAGGCCTTCTCGCGCCATGGTCCATAGTGCTTGCGCGGTGTACATCCCGCTGCCATCCGCGGTAAGGCACAAAACCCGCCGCGCGGGGCAGGCTATCGCTGCGCCTACAGCCAGTGGCAGAGCGATGCCAATCGAACCGCCTGTATTGCCAAGCCAATCATGGGGCGGAGCTCCTGCGGTGGCAGCCATGAAGCCTCGACCAGAGGTCATGGCCTCATCCACGACGATGGCATTCTCGGGTAGTAGCACTCCTAAAGTTGTGGCAAGTCCGGACAAGGTGATTTCGCCGCCGGGCCTGGGAGGCCGCTCGGCCTTGTCCGCGAGGAGCGGCTTGCGATTCTGCAACGCCAAGGCCCCGACCAGCGCGTTGAGTGCGCCGACATAATCCTCTCCGGGGCGCGCGAGCGTATGGATTTCACACTCCGCAGAAGTCAACACGCTGCTCTTGCCAGGGTAAGCAAAGTAGGAAACTGGAGCAGCGGCCCCCACCAGAATTAGCTGGCGAATATTTTTCAGAAATTCAACTGCCTGTTCCGGCAGGTAGGGAATTCGCTCGACCGGAGGAGCTCCGGCACCACGCTCGAGGCGCGTGATGGGATAGGGCGCGAGCAGTTTCGCGCTCGAGGCCGCAGCGATGCGCCCGGCTGCTCTGAGACCTTCGCCGTACAGCGCAGTTCCAGTGAGCAGGAGCGCCGTGGATGAGTCCGACCGGAGCATCGACGCCGCTCGATCGATCGATTCGGTCGACGGTAGTGGCGCCTTGGGAACCGCGGAGATTCCAGGAACGGAGCCGCCATCGCTCCATGCCACATTTGCGGGGACAATCAGTGTCGCGATTTGGCCCGGCGCGGTGCGCGCGGCAACGATGGCTTCGGCGGCGTCGCGGGCTATTCCGGACGCAGCGGACGATGTGCGCAACCATTTGGAATAGGGCCGCGCGATCGCTTCGATATCGGAAGTAAGCGGCGCGTCATAAAGCAGATGCTGAGTGGCGTGCTGGCCTACGATGTTGACGATCGGAACTTGCGCTCGACTTGCGTTGTGCAGGTTCGCTGTGCCATTCGCAAGACCAGGACCGAGATGCAGCAGCGTGCATGCCGGCCTCTCCGCCATGCGCGCATAGCCGTCCGCAGCTCCCGTCACCACACCTTCAAAAAGACCGAGCACGCAGCGCATCTCTGTCACCTGGTCCAGCGCGGCAACGATGTGCATTTCGGAGGTGCCGGGGTTCGTGAAACAGGCGTCAACGCCTCCAGCGACCAGTGTGCGGATTAGACTTTCTGCACCATTCATATCAGTTGAAATAGATCCTTGGCTGGCGCTGTTTCGATGCCGCTTTCACCGCTAGGCCGAAGCTTCACGCAAGTAACGGGAAATCACCGCGGCCAGGCTCTCGAAGTGCGCGCCAAGGATTCCCAAATGATCGCCTGGTACAGTCTCAACCTGAAACTTGGCGGCTAAGTGAGACCAAACGGCGGCGGGGTCATCAGGGAAGTCCGAGACGGTCTCCGCCCTCACGAACTTTATTTCACCGCCGTAGTAGCGGGGTCGATAGCGTGACAACGATTTGTAGGCACTCTCGCGGGCGCGCTGCATCGCTGGAGTATGCGACGCTCCAGCCGGCAATTGACTTGGTGCGCTCCCATTCCCGTCTCGAGAAACATACAGCCGGCGCTCCGAGGGGCGAATGATGTAGGAAAACGCATCACGTATCGGCAACCGCCCGACAGTGGACGCGCGATCTGTGGCTAATCGGGTACCGAGGCGCACGCGTTGTCCCAGTGAGAGAAACCGCGGGTGCGGGTAGCTTTCGAGCATGGCGAGCAGCGCAACCCTCTCGCCTTGCTCGGTGAGGTGCTTCGCCATTTCGAGCGTGACGAGCCCTCCGAGAGAGTAGCCGATCAGGAAGTAAGGGCCGTGAGGCTGCAATCCCTTGATCGCTTCGAGATAAAATTGCGCCAGATCCTCGATGCGGTCAAACGGCTCATCAACGCCATCGGTTCCCTTTGCTTGCAGACCGTATATGGGACGCTGCGTTTGAACGTGTTTCACAAGCTGGAAAAAATCCATAGCTGTGCCGCCCAGACCGTGCGCAAGGAAAAGCGGCGGTGCTTCCGTTCCCGTCTTCAATTGCAAGAGCGGCGGAAAGCGGGGCGCCGTGGGCTCATCGAGCACAGCGGCGAGAGAAGCGATCGTGGGGGCACAATAAATCGTTACAGGCGCGAGTTCTCGGCCGCAGACCCGTTCAATTTCGGAAAATAGCTCAACAGCCAGCAAGGAATCGCCACCGAGATCGAAAAAACTATCTTCGACGCCGATGGATGGGCGGCGCAGCACACGCTCCCAGATGGGAGTGAGTACATCGGAGATTGCGGAAGTAGACTTCGGGATCATGCGGCGCCCAGCAGGGTGAGACGGGAGAGTTTTGTTTTCGGCGGGTGACAATTCATCCCCGATCCGGCGCTGTTCGGAGCCAAGGCCCCAGCGCCATCATAATCATGAATGCGCGAAAGACCAATAGAGTTCACGTGCTTTGGCATAGAAAGGTCCAAAGGGAAGTGTACGATCATCGATGCGGGTGACTGGAACAACTTTGGAATAGTTTCCGGTAGAGAAAATCTCATCGGCGGTCTGAAAGTTCTGGTAGGTGAGGGTTTTTTCAACCACGGTCACGCCGCTATTGCGCAGCAATCCGATCACACGCTCGCGGGTAATGCCGGCAAGAAAAGTGCCGTTCGCAATTGGTGTATACACCACGCCGTCCTTAGCCATGAAAATGTTGGAGGTAGCCAGCTCGGCCACATTGCCGAGCACGTCGCAGACAACGGCGTTGTCGAAGCCTCGAGCGTGCACCTCAAAGAGCGCGCGCGCGTTGGTCGGATACAAACATCCGGCCTTGGCATCGACCGGCATCGTTTCCACGGTTGGCCGGCGAAAAGGGGACAAGGTTACCGAGAAGCCCTTGGGCGGGCGCATCGGTGCTTCATAAATCGAAAGGCACCATCGCGTCGATTCGGGATCGTGCGCTTGAACCCACGGGCCCTCTTTCTCCGCCCAATACATGGGCCGGATGTAGAGCGCTGCGTCTTTGTCGAATCGTGTGCATCCCTCGCGCGCGAGTTTGACCCACGATTCCGTAGAAACGATTGGTTTCAGGAAGAGTTTCGCTGCGGATTCGTTGACGCGCGCACAATGGAGCTCGAGATCGGGCGCAACCCCTTCAAAATACCGCGCGCCATCAAAGACTACTGAACAGAGCCACGCGGCATGTGTACGCGGTCCCATGATCGGCACATTGCCTTCGTGCCAAGCACCTTCAAAGAAAGTCCAGGTCTTCGACCAACCATCTCCGGGCGGCAAACGGCTCCTCCAAACCACCTCGCGCGAGCGAGTATTGAATAAGGCTAACTGTTTCCGTTCTGTGGAACTGCGTCGCCGATGGCCTTCTCGAGGGCAGTGGCCAGGTGCTGGACGAAGGGCTCGACGAGCATCCCGGCGGGATAGGAGGGGACCACGATGACCCGCTGTCCTCCCTGCGCCAATGCATCCCATTTGGCGTCGGGCCTGTCGTATATCCGGTATTGCTTCAAGGGACGGAAATCGGTAACCGTTCCGGCATAGGGCCTGGGAGCGTAGGCCGCACAGGCGCGGTCATTCGTTTGCCAGATTTTTGCAAGCAGCACAGATTCCGATGATTCGGCACGCGGTGCATCGGAGAATTTTGCTAGCAGCATTCCTCGCCACACGGGAATGCGGGTTCGCAGGACCTCCACCTTCTCCTTGAGAAACTGGGCCTTGCCCTGGCGATCCAGGCGAGAAAAATTGGCCGCGTGAAAGGCGAGCCGTTCGACGGCATGGTAGCTCTTGCTCCAGATGGAAAACGGTGGGACTCGAGACCAGTCCATCGTGTCGAACAACGCCAGCAGAGCCACCTGCTCGCCCTGTGCGCGAAGCTGTTGCGCAACCTCGAATGCGACGGTTCCTCCCATGCAATAGCCACCGAGGTAATACGGACCGTGCGGCTGTTTCCTGCGAATCTCTTTCGTGTATAGAGCTGCCATGTCTTCAATACGCGTTAGCGGCGGGCAGCTTGCGTCCAAGCCGATAGCCTGTAATCCGTAGAAGGGCTGGTCGGGACCTAGACGCTGGGCAAGTTCGCGATAGATGAGAACGTTTCCGCCAGCTCCATGGATGCAGAAAAAGGGAGGGCGCGAACCGGATGACTGGATCGTGACCAGCGAAGACCAACCCGTCGGTGAATCGTCACGCCGCAGGATGCGGGCAAGCTCTTCGATGGTAGGAGCTTCAAAGAGCGTAGCCAAGGGCAGCTTGACTCCGAAGATCTTTTCAATTTGCGCAAACATCTGTACGGCTACCGAGGAATCCCCGCCCAGATCAAAATAATTCTGATCGGGCGCAATCGATTCGATGCCCAGAATCTCCCGCCAAATCTGCGTCAGTTGCCTGGTGGTATCGTCACTCACCGGCACTTGGTCAATTTCAGGCATCGATTCCACTCTCATGAAGGACTGGTTTTACGTCTGCTTTCACATTCACCGCCTCTACCGTGTCGTGGTACACGGATCCTGTATACATATCTGGCTCAATAGATGCAATCGATGGACCATTTTGGAATATTAGTAAAGCACTGTAAATAAAGGCTTTAGCATGAACCCATCGCCTTCGTTGGTACTCGCCCGCCACTCGATGGAAACGATTTTCCTTCGTCTGCCGGAAGCTCATGGAGCGGGTCTCGGCGAGCCCCTATCCCGCAAAAAAGGGCGCCGCCAGGACGTCGAAGCTTCCACGAGAAAATACGGGCTTCAGAGCTTCTGCGACGTTAGACGCACAGCCCGGAAGCAACGGTACACGTAGGAGGCGATCAGCCGCAGCCCTTGTCTCCCGGTTACTACGAACCAGGGCCGCCTTCCGAACGAGCGTCTGCCGGAAGCCTTCCACATCGACCAGACCATCGCCAGACGATCAGCGTAGCCTACCCGAAATCGAACGCCCTTCGAGGCGATGAGGTCATAGGTTTGCGCTTCCAGATATATGGACCTGAGATCCTTGCGCAGGCAGGCGATCACAGATAGCGGGATCGCGTGCTCGACGGTGGCATTCGGGACAAAGAAAGGAAGTTCCCCACGCTGCATTAGAGTGGCCATCAAGAAGGTGTCCTCGGCGCGAAGGGCCACAGGATCAAAAACGCCTCTTGCAACGTCCACGGCCGCTTTGCGTACCGCGAATCCCGCCGTATTCAAGTATCGAATGCGCCCATCCGGCTGCAGCATGTGTTCCTGAAGCATGGCCAGCCGCAATTCTTCGGCTTTGCCAACCGTCCCCAAACAATCTCCCACCAAATGGAGCTGAAAATAATTGTGTTGCGGGGAATCGGCAATCGTTGAACCGAGCGCCGCAAGGCAGTTTGTTTCGAGTCGGCAATCGGCGTCGACGAACACCAGCACCTTGCCTTTGGACGCCTCGACTCCTCTGTTGCGCGCGGTTGAAATCCCCGCATGGGCATGTCTGATAATTGTCAACGGGTAGTAATCGCCCCAGTTGTGAATAAATTCAGGAGCGGCTTCGCTGCTGCCGTCGTCTGCAATGATCACCTCAAAGCTCGCGCCATCTTTTTGCTGGGCCAAGGACCGCAGAGTGTGGTCGAGTGGCGCCCAATCGTTGTAGACGGCTATGATGATGCTGAATAGCGTGGTTGTTGCTGCGTTGTCCTGGTGCTCAATCATGCGTCGTGGCGGCGGATCGGTGACGAGCTTCCCTCGCGCGCCCGCCTCTCACGGGAGGGGACGTTATGAACGCGCACGAGGTCTTTACGATAGCCATGCGTGGATGATACACACAAACAAAGCGCTCACGCAGGTACGGTCGTACTACGTATTTGCTCGAAACGCCAATACCAGCAGCTCAGGAAACGCTCACTGAGAACCAATAACCATCGCGAGAGACCTCAGAAATGAAATCGACAACCGTGTGGTCATCTCCGCTGGAAACTCCGGAACTAGCGCGCGAGGAAATCCACGTATGGCGCGCTCGCCTCTCGACGGATGAGGCCACGTTGCAGAGTCTTGAGTCGACACTCGCGGACCAGGAAAGGGAGCGTGCCAGGCGATTCATATTTGAACAGGATCGCGATCACTACATCGCAGCTCGCGGGATTCTGCGTCGCTTGCTTGGCAAATATCTGCGCTGCGCACCACAATCGATTGAGTTCGAATATGGTCCGTACGGCAAGCCTGCGGTTGCGAGCGCTGCTTTGCGCCCGGCGATTCGTTTCAATCTTTCACACTCGCACGGACTCGCCGTGGTCGCGATCGGGCGCGGGCGCGAGGTGGGAATTGATATCGAATTGATCCGGCCCGACTTTGCAGGGGAGGAGATCGCGAAGCGTTATTTCTCGTCGAAGGAGATCGCTGAACTGAGCAGGCTGCCAGCGGAATTGCAAACCGAAGGATTTTTTCTCTGCTGGACTCGAAAAGAGGCTTACATCAAGGCGAAAGGCGACGGGCTGCAGATTCCGCTCGAGAGTTTTGACGTTACGCTTTCACCTGGCAGTCCTGCGACGCTTTCCAGTGCTGACGAACTGCGCTGGAGCATCGAGTCTTTCGTTCCGTCACCCGTCTCCGAGCGCCGCTATGCCGCAGCCGTAGTAGCAGAAGGCAAGGATTGGACGGCGCGTTACTTCGAATGGAAGCAATCAAAGTAAGCGTCCGCCGGAGACCGTCTGGACGGCGAGCAGCTGCGATCTACACCCTGATCGGAACAGCAAAGCTGAACGATCGCGATCCAGAAGCCTACTTGCGAGCAGTGCTGCCCCGAATCGCCGATCACCCCGTCAATCGCATCGGTGAGTTGTTGCCTTGGAACCTTAACACTGATGGAGAGCTCTGACCTGCGATCACTGGTCCGGTTCTGAGTGCTATGGCCTGATTACAACAGTTGGCAGTCGCTACGTTCGGTTTAGTGCCTAGTGAAACCGTCGCCGCTCCATTCTTCTGAGCCGACGCCGTTATGCACAAAGAACAATCCGGTCGGGTCATATTTCTTTTTCACCAGTGTCAGACGCGCCCAGTTGCTGCCCCAATAAGAATGCTGCCAGTCCTCTTCGAAGAAATTACTTTCCGAAACATACGCTCCGCTCCTTGGTCCCACTGCTCGCAGCTCGTTCATGCAACGATGAACTTGCGCGCGAGATTTCCCTGCCGCTTCGACGTCCGGCTCGTGGCCGCGTACTCCTGGATACCCGCCTGCGCCGTCCGCGACAATCGCCAGCGCAAAC
>Ga0210394_10002330_pt1 | contig 26293 bp, 22 predicted proteins | sample IncBWC12MmetaG_FD_160121 | JGI IMG/M metagenome (GOLD analysis project Ga0210394, IMG submission 160121) | Forest soil microbial communities from Barre Woods Harvard Forest LTER site, Petersham, Massachusetts, United States - Inc-BW-C-12-M | ecosystem: Environmental > Terrestrial > Soil >...
ACCGGCAACTTAGTTTTTGCGATTTGGAGCCGAGGGCGAGAGTTGAACTCGCGACCTGCCGATTACGAATCGGCTGCTCTACCACTGAGCTACCTCGGCTTTGACTGAAAAGAAAGGCCTTGCTGTCCTAACTGCGGTTGATTTTCCTCAACTGCCATCAAATTGCCATCAAAATACTTCTCCACCTTCGCCATGGCTTCATGTAAATCCGTCGAGTCCACGATGTTGTACCTTTCAAACGTAGACTCCGTCAAATGTCCCGAAATCTTCATAGCGATTCTTCTCGGAACCCCGGATCGGATCAGATTCCTGACGCCGCTGCGGCGAAGGTCGTGAAGGAGCAGCCCCTTGTACTGCCAAACTTTAGGGCCCGTCGCACGTCCCAATCCTACCTCAATGCATGCAGCCTGAAAAGACTTCCGGAGATTTCTCGAATCAAACAAGTTTCCCTTGCGCGGCAGCTTCTTGAGAATCTCATTAAGCTCAAGCGGCAATGGCAGCAGAATGGGCTCCTCATTCTTGGTCTGGTTGCCCTCTATCCGAAGTTGGTATCTTCCGTTTTCAAACTCGATCTCCGTCCACGTGATAGCCAGTGCAGCCCCTATTCTGCAGCCGGTAAAATACAGAAACGTCACCAAGGGACGTAGATGTTCGGGCAGGGCGCCCCGAAGCTTGATGAACTGCGAGGGAGTCAAGAATCCCTTTCGAACGTTGTCCTCCTTCAGCATCGGGAAATAAGGAGCATGTGCCAATTTACCCGCTCTCTGCGCCAAGCTCATCATTCTCCGCAACAAGCTGAGATTCCGGTTTATTGTCGCGTTCTTTGCCCCATCGCCTTGTCGCCTCTCAATGAATTTGTATAGCAGGTCCGTGGTGATCTCCATGACCAAACGGTTTTTGAAAAACGAATTGAGATGTTCAAAACCCCAAACGTAGGAATTGCCATTCTTGTCTTTTTCCAGCATTTTGACCCCGCGAGTGCGGTAATCCAGAACGAGGGTCTCTCGGATATCTTCGTACTTCAACTTCTTCATTCGCGCGACTGGCAGTCCCCTTTCGACCTTGCTAAGACGATCGCGCAGTAAACTTTCGGCGACCATCAGCGACTCTGATTTCGTGCTCTCCTGACAAAGCTTACCGTTCGCGTCGCGATAGCTTATGTACAGAAACCTGCTTCCCCTTTTTTCAAAGATGCCACCAGTGCCGAAAGTTCTACGCCTTGAAGGCGAACTACCTGAACCATCGATGAGTATCGGCTGCTCAGAGGCTCTGGTTAATGCGCGGTTTTTTATCCTTACGTTGACTTGTCTCATCTTCGGCCCTCTCATTCAGATTGCCGATTGCAGACCGATTGAGTGCGACCCTGCAACGCGGCTCTTGTGTTGGGTGAAGTCTATCGACTTCACCGGCCCATCCCTTCAGTTCTTTTCGCTCGATCAACAAGGTCATCCAAATCCTTCCGATCCACTTGGAACCGTTTACCGAACCGCGTGTAAGGAAGCCTTCCCTTCCAGATCAGCTCGCGCACTGACCAAAGAGTGCATCCAAGATAATGAGCAGCTTCGGTTAGGGTCAACAACCTCTGCGAAACGATTGGAGGTTCATCCATCGTTCGGATTGTTCCCCGCATAAGAGCTCCTGCATTAGGCTCCGGGGGATTGCTTCGTATTTGCGTCTTCATAATTTTCTCCAAAGATGGCCGACATAGATTACGGAATGAGTAAATCTTGTCCGTGACAGCATCAGTTCTCTTCCCGAAGTCGCAGACATCAAGCTGGCCTGTATGATCGCAAATCCCGGTCCGCTTACGAGTTATGTTGGTGCACCTTTCATTCGTGTTACGCGGTCTCTTTGAGACCGCCTTCCTTTGGTTCGTGAATCTTTCCGTTGCCGGGCTGTTGGCCTAGCCAGGCTTTGAATTCGTCGTCGCGTTTGAACAGGACTTTCAGCGCCTCCGTGATGACATATGACGGAGTTGAATCGATGAACTTCGCATATTGGTCGAGTTGCGTTTTCACTGATTCTTCGACACGGGCCTGGACTGTCACCGATTTTGGTTGTTTGGGTGGTGCCTTGATGATTGCCATGTTGTGTTTTTCTTCCTCCTTGTTGGTTTTGTATTACATCCTGCATTACAAATTGCATTCTCCGACTCCTGCACGCGGCGAAAACACGGTCACGCTTACGGCGTGACGGGCGGGAGCGACCCCACAGAACTTTGGGCGGCTGAAAGCCGTCAAAAGTGGGGTCGCCTCCTCCCGCCCATCCTAGTGTTTTGGCCGTGTGCATCTGTCACCTCTTTCCCTTACGTATCTGCCGTTCTCTGAAGACTTTCCGTTGATGTTGCGGGCGATTTCCGGGGTGAACTCACCCCTGACGTGCCCCGTATCTGCCAGCCGTCACTCCATCTCCTCGTGCTGTTGCCGAAAATCCCCTCATGGCCAGGTACGGTGACCACTCGGAAAAGACTTTTCTGAGTGGGCAACAGCGTTGAAGCAGCGTCGATTTGAAGATCATTCGGCAGCTGATTTCTCTTCCACAAGTAATAGAGCGTGTCGATGCTGTCGCCAGTGAATCGCTTTCTGCCTTCGCCCATGAAGATCACTTCCGCTTCCGACAAAAGCCCGTATTGCCTGTTGTCCCACTTCGTCTGAAGATCGAAATAACGCGTCAAATCCGCGAGGCCCCTTCCTTCCGTGAACAAAGCAAATAACTCAGCCGCCTCTTTCTGCTGGCCCGCGGCGGTCGAGATATAGAGCAACTGGAACGCAGGAAGCCGTTGGAACAGAGGCCGGTATGTGCGCAGGTGCGCGATAAATGCCTCAAGGCTCTTCTGCTCCGAATCGATGTAAGTGAAGGTGACCACAGGCATGAACTCGGGAGAAGGATAAGAAACACCGAGCGGGAAACGGTCGCCGAAAGTGATTGCTCTGCCGTTTTCGTTTGTCGGGAAAAAGAGATTCTCAGGCAGCTTGAATCTCTGAATGAAGTACTCCCGCTTTGCTTCTGCGGTCTCGAAATAATCGTCGTCCGGGTAAGCAAGAATGTAGTCGAGAGCCAAAAGGCGGGCCTTGATGTGTCCGAGTTCATGGCCTCTCCTATTGCGGAGTTCGCCTTTTCCAATCGCGTCATAGATCGGGCGTGAGTGGAGATGATAGACAAGGCTCCTCCGCCGATATCGTTGGGCACTGACATGCCCCAGGGAGAAGAGCTTTTGTACGAGGCGGGCGTTGCGTTTCCCGCTCTTAGCTTTGGCAAAGTCGAGAAACTGTCGCACTGTGAAATAGCCCGAATGCGTTGCCACTAGGTAGAGGAAACGGGCCTCCGCTTCGGTGTAGCCGAAAGCGCGAAGTGGGAGGAGTTGGGCTTCTTGGATGCTCATAGGTCACAAGCTGTAGATCGCCGCCGTCAGTTCCCGCTCATCTCGGATGCGCCGTAAACGGCTGGTCTCTTCCCGCCTGGCATAAATCTGAAAGCCGGCGCGAGCCTTCTCAGCAAGACCACGAGGGCGGTAATGGTCTGTCGCTAATTCCAAATCGCGATACTGAATCCGGTTGTCGTTTTCGTTGACATACTCAATGCGAATGTCGGGGATAGGAATCTTTCCCGACACAACTTTGAGGTGGTGGCGCTCGGCTACTTCCTCTCGAACCTGCCTCTAGTTTTGTTCCCTTGTTCTTCGCGGCGCGGGCGATACGCGAGTAGAGTTCATCCTTGATTTCGTAATCGAGCCTCACGCGAAGCACCCTCCCACCTCGCGATTCAATCTCATCGCTGACCTTGTTGTAGAGGCGATAGAGGTCGGCATCATGGGCAGCTTCTCTGGGTTTCTTGAGGCCGTGATAGGTAGCTTGGTCGCGGCGAACGACTTTGCCCCGAGACAGCATCCGGTGACCTTCCTTCGTGAGAGTCACAACTTCGGCGGGGTTGTACTCCACATTGGGAATAGTTGTAACTTTCGCGAGTCCCTGCCGCACGAGATTTTCAACATCGTTTTCCATACGGCCTCGGTCGCCGTTGAAGGCGAATTCAGCCAGGTCGTTCTTGGCAACAACACGGAATTTCCCGATTTCCGAGAGCGTGTGAATTTCGGAATCCCGTAGCGAGTACGACTTGTTTCTGTCTGTGTAGTTGGTTCGTATGCGCTGCTGAACGACCTCCCGCACACGCTCTTCGCGTGGAACGGGCGGGCGTTCTCTGCCAGGGCGCTCTTGTCCGTCACGAGCGAGGGCGTCGCTGCGTTCCTCTTCCCTGTAGATGTTTTGACGTTCTCTCCATTTGTCCCATGAGGAAGTCGAGCCACCACCCATGCCACGCTCAGAGCCAGAATCAGAACCGCGAAAATCATCAATATCGAAACTGTCGAAGCCTCGTGACATGGGGAAGAACTCCTAACGCCGTCGGAGAGCAAATTGATTGAGCGGAAACGGACACACAAGGAAATCGGGAATCAGATGACGAAGGTTGGAACGAGATGACGAGACGAATGGCCTGTACTTCATGGTCGTACCTGTTTCTTGGGTTAGAGATTCACATTAGTTGCTACTGATGATTCGCTTTCTTCGTAGAGAAACACTTCTTCCACTTTTTTGCCAAAGACGCGAGCAATCTTGAAAGCCAGTGGGAGACTCGGATCGTATTTGCCAGTTTCGATGGCGTTGATTGTTCCGCGAGCGACACCGACATAAGCCGCAAGCTCGGCTTGTGACCATTCCTTTTCCGCCCGCAACACTCGTAGCCGCGTCTTCATCGATACCGCCACGAATAAAGGATCAGTCCGATGCTCCACAAAGTGACCATGAGCGCTGGGATGCCAAGCCAGGAGACAGAATGAAAGCCGAAGCTCTGGAGGAAACCGATCGCTGCCGAAAACACCAGGGTTCCGATAAAGGCAAACGTGAGGGCACGATAGTTGATTTGCCGTTCGTGCTCATCATTCGAGCGAAGAAAGCGAGACAAGAACAGGATGGATGTCCCTGCTCCAACGATGGCCAAAACGAGGAGAGGCGCACGGAGAGGCAGAATCCTGCCTTCAAGCCCGATAGCGATGACGGAGAGAAGTGCGGGGACATAAAACAGTACGAGCGCGGTTCTGCGCCGGACGGCGAGTTCGTCTCGAAAGGATTGATGGGACAAAGGGGACCTCCGCGAGAGCATCGGAGATAGTACGCCACAGCGCTCTATATGTCAAGTATAAGATACATCATGTAGGCTATAAGGCGCCTACGAGGTCCGGGGACCGCTTCCAAAAAGGCCTGGTCAGAAACTTGGAGCACGGTCCCCTGACCGCAGCAGGTCGAGCGAGGAAACGGGCGAGGGGTAGCATGGATGCCGGATGGCGGCGCTATGCAGCCAGTGCGTCCGATGCGGCTCGCCCTTGAGCCACTTTGTTCCTGGGCTTTGGTTTGCGGAGGCGGCTTCTCGGTTTTGGAGTCGTGTCCTTCAGAGCTTGCTTGAGGACTGCGTTCTCCTTCTCTTGCTTTTTTTGCTTCAAGAACTGGACGAGAGGGGGTTCGCCCATTTTCTTTCGCTGGTCCTCGATGAAGCGGACAAGCTTGTAAATCTCCTCGTTGTCGAGGGGATCGTCGGAAAGCCAGCGATTGAATTCTTCTTCAAAGAAAGAGGCGTTGTCCTCTTCCTCGCCGCTCATTTCATGCATGAACTGGCCGTTGATCAGCGCACGGCGGCGTTCGAGCCCGGCCACGGATTTGTAATACACCTCCCTAAACGCGTGGGGCGCTTTCTTCAAGCGCTGCACTCCGCGAACCGCTTCGTCGATTCCGTGATTCACTAGGTACAGCGCTTCGTATAGATGTGCTTTCTGCATGAGCAAATATCCTTTCTGCGGCGCAATAGCCGCAAGTTCGAAAGTTGACGTGGCGTCGGAACACAGATCTCCGACGGAGTCGACGGCCGACCCGCTTGGACGCAAGACATCAGCTAGATGGGAGAACGGCGGGGGATGCGCGACACGTTGCGGGGTGGAGCGTGCAACGGAAACGAAAATGGGATCGGCGGGTTGCGCCCAATGCGCAAACCCGATAGGTTCTAGTCCAGCCATCGTTGCCTCTAATCCAGGCGACTTTGGTTAGGGGTGCGCTGGTGCTTCTAACACTAGCGTGCCCCGCTAAGGCTCAATCAAAGCGTACTGATTATATGCCAGTAGCGCAAGTGGCATAGAGTTTCGCAAACCAAGACGCTTGTGTCAAGGGCAAAGGACTGGCGGCTGTTGACCTTTCTTCTTTAAGATGGAGCTATGCGGCGCGATCTTATTTCTGAAGTCATGCGTGAAATGGGCAGGAAGGGCGGTAAAGCAGCCGGTGGTAAGGGCGGAAAGAAACGCATGGCTGCTCTCACGGCAGACGAGAGGAAAGAGCTCGCTAGAAAAGCAGCAAGAGCTCGGTGGGTCAAAGCAAAGAAGAAGCGCTGAGACCGTTTCGCCGTCAGAGCATATTTCAACTCCCTTTAATAAGGTGTGTTCTTATTAAAAGATAGGCCGTTTGGCTTGAATAGGCTTGCCCGGAGCTTTCTCTGCCAACGGCTAAGAATCCTCTAAAGATCGTACGAGTACGCGGGTTCCCAGGAGTGCCAAAAGAATCCTTAAACGAATTCCTCTTCGCGGTAGTCGGTCACGCCGGTTCGGGCACAAGTGTTATTGTCGAATCTCTGTAATATCTTTTGTGACAAACCTCTATTCCCGTAACAGCGCCGACTTACTCTTGACATACAACGGATGCATAGGCTCCGACTTCAGTACATGCCGAGAAGCAAGACATGAGCAACTGATAGAGCTGCACGAAATGCGGCTCAGGGGTCTCCCCTGCGCGAAGGCCAGCTAGTGTCTGGTCAAGCTGCGCATAGCTCAATGAGGACGTGACGATATACACGCGTCGGACAGTATCCGGTGAAGCCAACGCTTCAGCAATCTTTGCGGGCAGCATTGCCTCGTTTCCCCTGACAATGCGTGGGATAAGCGTGATCGCGTTGTCATTCGCATAGGAGCCCGTCCATTTGGCGAATTTTGGAGAGACTTCATCATCTCGCAGATTCATGCGACTCAGATTCTTGATCGCTTGGCCTACGACAATTTGTAAAGCTGATGCGCCCAAAGAAGGAGCGGCATACTTGGCATGATAAAAAGTGATCGTCTTTGGCAGGTGATTTCCATTGATGCCGATGAAATCAGCCCATTCGTCGCCGAGATCATCGCAGACCAAAACTTCATCGTTAGCAGCGATGCTGTTAATCAGCACTCCGAAGATAGAGTCTGCGTCAAAAGTTGTATGCGCTGCCGTGAACGTTCCTTTCTCGCTTGTGGCGGTGTTCAATTGCGGATCGGCTCGTAAATATGCGAGGAACGTTCTTCCATCCGTCAAAGTATCGTCTTTGTAAAGCTCGCCGCCCAAATAAACAACTCTTGGATCGTTAAACAGAATTGTAAAACAATTGTTTTGGTCGATGTACCGCTTTAGAGGAACTCCGTTATCGTCGCCGCCAGCGGCCTGAGTTGCGGATTTTATGTAAAGATTTTCAATTTCAGGCAAGTCGAGCTTTCGCAGTGAAATCCGCGTCTTGGCTATATTAACCAAGCCCACCTGCACATCGTTCAGCGGATGAATAACTCGCAGTTCTTTCCTAACCTTTCGGATCAAAAGGGATTGGTCGAGGGCGGAGAGAACGGCCTCAGTCTCAACTTTATTTAGCGATACGGCGGTTTGGCCCGTTCCGCGAATAAATTGCATGACTTCAGCAGACTCAAATAGGTCTTCAACTAATCTTGGGACATCAACAGCGAAATGAGTCGGTATCGTAGTGGGAGGTATGCAACTCAAGTCGATCGGTCGAGCGAATGTGCGAATGAAGGCAGAACTAGGCGAGTTCTGGTCGATTAGTAAATCAATGACGGAGGTAGTCCACTGAACAAGTTCTTCGTAACCTGTGCGGTCAGAGCGCATGGAAATCTTGCCAGAATCAGGAGTCGCCGCGTAATGATCCCCTGCTCTCCGGACGCGGTACGATCGTGGGACGTAGCGACTGGCTCCCGCAGGGCCAACCACGTTCCGCAAGTCGTTTGCTTCGAGTGTTTTGTTTCTGAGCGCGTGTTTGGAAGTCGCCATATTTCGCAGGCGGATTTGCTCGAACGTGGCGTCCGCTCGCGCAATCGCTGCCTCAACTCTGTCATCACTTATGCGATGCAAATATTCAGTCTTAAATTCCGATGGCAACTCGAGGTTAGATTTGAAAAGTGCGATGTGGTCTCTGTATTCCACGAGGAGGAGAAAGCCACAAATGCTTTCTTTTACGTCTCCATCGGGCACATCAAGAAAAGCCGGGTCACGTTCGGAGAGAAAAGCCAAAGCCGACCAAGATGCGTGACCGAGTGGCTCTTTGACGTGATGGAAAATATTTTGGGACGGCGCTTCCGAATTCTGTCGAATGGCGCGAAAGAGATCGACGATTGCGTTCTTTGGAAGCCTCTTTGCCTTGAGCTGAAAGTTGGCTGATTTTGTGGTTCGGAGCCAATCAATCATGATGGCAGCCTCCTTCGCTAAATAAGTCTTAACACACTAACGTCTTAACACATCCGTACCGGATGCATTAAGGTGCGATAGATGGTACGGCCGCAGTTCGACTTCTAGGTTAAATTTCTAGTCCGCGTGAACTACCCGCGACCAGGTAACACGCCGGGACATCCCCGCGATCCAATGACCGAACGCGCCGCGTTGGCTTTCGAACTTCTGAAATGTTGTAGCGTCCGACTTCCGGCGGGAATCATTAACGCGATTCTCAAAAACATGGGGAGGTACATCACCGACGAGTCCGTCGGGAGGAATATCGGAGAAAAAATAAAGCCCGCTTAGTTCGTGTCAGCGGCAGGGATTATTACTCAGGTTCCAGCTCGTGGCATACGTCGCGTGATGCTTTGGCGACTGCATTCCTTGCTCTCGTTGTCTCCGGTCACTGCGCTGGCCGGCGTCGATTCCGGAGTGCAGTGTGGAACTCTGCGCACACGAAATGAAGTGGTTCATTGGTCCGCGCCTATAGCGCGGACCAATGCGTAAAAAGTCGCAACCCTTAGACGCTAGTATTTCGTTCTCACATACGCGCCATGCCCCCCGTAACATGGCGATCCGCGACGATTCTTGTGAGGATTGAGTGCACCATCCATCCGTTTCTTGTTGAACGTCCTTCCACAAACTGTGCATCGATACACGTAGGTCGGCCCTTGCTGTCTGGTTCTCGTTGCGATCCCACGGATTCTTGGTAAGCGCGGCATAGCGGTTGAAGGTGCAACTGTAAGCGGTCCCGTCGAAGTGAGTTCGACGGCATAACGAGGCGCGAAAACTTGCGAAGTCACCGTCGCCCCTCGCATTCGATCCACACGATAGGAACGATGCTCCCCTGAATCGCTGCGGATTGCGTGCAGCACAAAATATCCATCGGCAGTTTGCCGAAGCGAATACGGCTCTATACGTCGTAGGCTGCCGTCATAGCTGAGATCAACACATAGATGATTACCTGCGGCGAAGCGGATAATTTCCAGAATCGATCGAGAGGGCAACGGAACGCTCATCGGCAGCACGCGCGAGTGGATGGGGATCTCGCCCACACCATGCTGGATGAACGCGCGCTGCGGAACTGGAGCGCCGCTCGTAATCCAGGTAAAGATCTCGGGCAGCGCATCCCAGAAGTCACTGAGCGGAGGAAGCACCGGGAGCTGGTGTGACAGCATGTCCGACCACATTCCCTCAAGCGCCTGGTGATTAGGAAGGAGCGACTGGAACGTAGGTACCTGGATTGCCTTGTATTCGCATTTCTGCCGGAGAACGTCGAGAAGTACCGCAGCCGTTGGCCTGCTGTCCGTGTGCCGGTAGAGGTTCACCACGTCATAAAGGTCGCGGGGGCGGGTGCGTTCTCCTAGCGCGCGCAGTTTTTCTCCGAAAGCTTCCTCATAGGCGTAGCAACTGGCCCAGATACCGCTCTCTGGCCGGTCGCTATAAGGATGAAATACCTCGCGGCGCACAGAGGGAAGGACTAGTCTCTCGTCTGCCGTCAGGTCGAGCTTGATCTTGGGCCAGCCACCTGAGGTTGGAGAAACTGGTCCGCGGTAAGCGACCTTTCCTTGGCAGTTCGGCCGTCCACGCGGGTTGTCGTAAATATCGAATTCGAGCTGATCGGCGGGAACAGTGAGGCCGGATTGGTCCGTTACCCAGGCAACAACTTCTTCGAAGGCGCCTCGCAGGAACTCTTCGTCTAGCTGATCCTCATTACGAAGTGTGAAGTCCAGGTCCTCCGAGAAGCGATATGTCTCGAAGTAACACTTCTTAAGACATGTGCCGCCCTTGAAGATCCAGCTTTCAGAAAGCTCTTCGTGCGCGTAGATGCCTGCGAGCATCCAACCCAGAACGTAGTCTTTCTCTACTATGCTAGGCAGCAGCGAAAACGACGACGCGGCTTCGAGGATTTCACGCCGGTCGATCACGGGGCTGCCTTTTTCCTGGCAGACGGCAACCAGAGTCGCCAGGCAGTGGACAGTTTTTTTCTTGGGAGCGCAGGGTCAAGCGTGGCGTAGCCCTGAGTCAATCGTGAGCGACACTCGGCGGCGAGCTTGTCATCGTGTAAGCGCGTTTCTGCAAGATATCCGAGACGCTTAAAGACAACTCCGTTATCAAATTGGTTCGCGTACTGGATCAACAAAGCACGATCGGCGGTTTTCGTTGCGAGATACGCACTGAGGCTATCCCCTACGTGGTCGATGCCACCGCCCACGTCGGGCGCGGCGATCATGTCGACCAAGGTGCGCGCGGGGTCTGATATCGATACTTTGACGGAACCGCGCCAGAGCGTTTTCAATCCAAAGAAACGTTTCGGCTTCACGTTGTGCAATACAAAAACCGCACCCTGCGCGACCACGCGTTTTTCCGTGATCCGCCGTGTCGTGAAGACAAGGGTCTCATTGAAAAGCTGTTCGGTAAGTTCCCAATGATGGGCGGCGGTCCAGCCGCCGATGTAGCATTGATTGAAGAGCGTTGGTACGAGGATCCAGGGATCGGCGATGACTTGTTCGCTGCCAGCTAGATCTAGAGGCACAGAAACGTAAAGCCCGTGTCCTATCCGGCGGAGCCAACCCTGTTGTTTCCACCGCGACAGTAGTTTGGCAGCGGCACGCCTGTTGATTCCGAGTGTCCGAGACGTAACGTCAACCGACACTACTTCTTTGGCGGCTCGGAGCACCGTGCTGAGGCGTGCGCGGTTAGCTGGCAAGGAATCTTTTGGTGATTCCATGGCTATACAATTATACTACAAGTTCGCACTTTATGAGAACTACACGCTATATCGTATAGCGCAATCTCAAGCCGTGAACCATCGGGATGCGAAAAGGTAGACCTAAATAATTCGGATGGTTGCAGGCCACCGCAACCAAGAAATTCTTTCCTTTCAGCAAGTTCTGCGGGCGTCGTAACCATCCGAATTCATACAAATAGCCACTTTCGTTTGGAAGCCTCATTAGGTACACGGCGCGCTTCCAAAAGTTGGACTCTCATCGAAGCAATGAGGAGGCTCTCGAACGATCCCGCAAGCTGATGGGGCTTGCTTGCAAATTCCGCACAATCGTTACTTGACGAGGGATAGCTTGGCTCTTGTTCCAGTTTTTTTGTGGCCGCCCTCGATGCTTGTCATCGCGAGCCCGAACATGAGCTGCTCCAGTTCAGCGCGCGGAATGGCCAACAATCGTGCGACCTCCGCTCGGTTGATTCCGTCTTCGTGGAGACACCCAAAAACGGACGGCAGAATGTGCGACGTCTCACGCGGGGCCTCTCGAGGCTCATAGGTGCGGTAGCCTTTTTTTGCGAGTTCGATGCACAGCGTCCGATATTGCCATTCACTTGTCATCCCGACACTGTGGAGGCGGCGATTCAGCGCCGCGACCGAAACGGTCCAGATAGCCTTGAGCTTGATTAGGTCCGGAAGCGAAGGATTCCGAGGCGAGTGTGCAATCACACTCGCCTTCGGCATCAGGAACTCAGATGCAAACGCATCAGCCTCTCGCTCAGCGTCGAGACCTTGCGGTGGGCCGTGGCGATGCAGGACCAGGTGGCCGAGTTCGTGAGCGGCATCATAGCGACTATGCTCCGAGGATTTGTTCCCATTCAAAAAAACGAACGGCGTCGCATCTTTCCAAAGAGAGAACGCGTCGACTTCGCGCGCGTTGATCGCCAAAGAAAAAATTCGGACACCCTTCGCCTCGAGGAGATGAATCATGTTCCTGATGGGCAACTCGCCGATGCCCCAGTGCCGACGCAACGAGTCTGCCGCAGCTTCGGGAGAACCTTCGCGGCTCAGATTCGGCAGTGCGGGCTTGGGCAGCTCGAATCGCGACTCGAGCCATTTGCTCAGGTGCAGCGCGATAGCGCCCTGACTGAGCGCCATGTCGCGCTGCGTGGCGGTCATCTTCGAGAGGGCGCGAAAGCTCGCAGTGTCGGGCTGAGGTTCGTCGAGATCGTCGCCGTAGAGGAAATCGAACGGGAACTTCGTGGCCACGGCAAGACTCCGGGCAGTTTCCGGCTTAGGTGGATAATCTCCAGCTTCGTACGCGGTGACGGATCTGAGGTCGATTCTCGCTCGCTTTGCGAGTTCGGTTTTGGTTAATCCTTGCCTCTTGCGGGCGAGCGCGAGGCGGTTTGGATTAAACATCGACGAAGTTTCAGGCACTTTTGCGCTTGACCTCAGGAACGATTTCCGGGGACTTGGGCACGTCAACCGGCAGAGGCAACGTGTCCGTTCCAAATGGCGAGGCAGCAAAGATGATTCGCTCAACCCAAACGTCCACGTGGCCGTCTGAATCCATCTTCACGGGCCGGGAGAGTTCAAACCGCGTCTCTTGCGCGGTGACATCACGATGGAAGAGCAAAATCCAAGTCATCACGCCGTTCGAACGCTTCAGTTCCTCTGGTTTGAGCGGCACGTTTCCAAAAAGACTGAGCTGGAGCGCATTCACAATCACGGCGTTCGCGGTACGTGGTCCCTTCGTAGACCTCGTGGAGGGCGTTGCCTCCGCGATTCCCGTGGCCTCATCGCCAGTCGAAACCGAGATTGCGATGGTCCGAGTGGGGTTGACCGTGAGGGGCAAATTATCTTCGTCCATTCGAGTCCAGCCGCGCGGCAGGAGCTGCTCGCGGAGAGCCGCAACGATTTCACCCCACTGGGATATTCCTCGGCAGATCGCCGGGTGATTCGGCGTGTAGCCAGCGGCAATCGCCTGTCCGCGTTGGATAGCCTGCAGGAAGGTCACTGCATCGAGTCCGAGCTCCGCGAGTCGGCCCCGCGATTCTTCTGGTTTCGAAAAGACGTTTGTTTTCATTCGTTCCCTCAGAGCCTCTTCCGGTTTTTATACCACAAATGAGGTGGAAAAACAGGAAAAAGTTTCTGTTAAGATGGACGGGCGGCCCACTGTCGCGTGGGCTCTGTCCAGTCGGAACCCATCGTTCGATGGAGGTAGCTCCCTGATGACCGTTGCCAAATCACTGGCAGCAATTCGTAGCTGCACGGTCGCCTGGAAGGCTTCTGGCTGCATATCCAGTTCGCGCGCGGACAACAAAACGCGCGCAAGGATGGTCCCGAGTTGAATGCTGACGTCCATACCGAAAGTTTAAATCCATTTGCGGTGTTTTCAATTGGAATCGGCACCACTGCGAGGTTTCCATGCCACCGATCCTAGCTGGTTTGAGGCTACCTTCAAATGAGGAAGAGTTCGAAATTCTTTGCCTCAAGCTATTGCGCCTGCGATGGAAGCGACCGCAGCTACAACAGCACGGCAAGCGAGGAGAGCGACAGCATGGCGTCGACCTAATGGATACGAGTGGCGAGACACCGCTGTTTGCCGCTCAGTGCAAGCGGCACGAACCACACAAGGCGATCTCGCCTCGGGAGATCGAAAGCGAGGTTTCAAAAGCACTCTCATTCCGGCCCGCGCTGGATCACTACGCAATCTTGACAACTGCTCGAGTGTCAACTCAGGCGCAGAACAAGGTCGTCGAACTGAATCGCAGGCACAAGGCTGCGGGCCTATTTAGCGTTGAACTTCTCTTTTGGCGTGAGATCGAGCAGATGCTTCAGGAGTTTCCGGACCTGCGAGATGAGATATTTGGTGGCATCAGCGCGCCACAGCTCGCGCGCGTTGAGCAAGGTATCACTGACATCAATCTGGCCATAAAGTCCGTCGCCTCTGACCTCCAAACTGCTCTACCAAATCAGAGTGACGACGCCGTACTCGATGAAGCCAAAGCGTATTTGGAACAGCACGAATATCCGCTTGCCCGTCTTGTGCTGCAACGGCTTAAGAAGCAGCGATGGGAAGCACTTGTCCCGCGTCAGCGATTCCGGCTGATGTCCAACATGGGGGCCGTCAATCTCAATGAGCTGCAGCCGAAAGAGGCCGCGAAATGTTTTTTGGAAGCGCGGGTGTATCAGCCGGAAGATGAGAAAGCCCTCGCGAACGAAGCGCTCGCATATTTCTTGCGCGGCGAATTTGACGTGGCACATCGACTTTCGGAAGCACTTCGTTCCAGATTTCCAGACTCTGCTCAAGTTGTCTCGATTTGGATTCAATCGGCCCCTGAGACGAAAACACACCTGGAACTTGCAAACGGCTTACCAGAGCATCTCGTCACGGACTCCGGCGTGGCCGTTTCGCTGGCGTCGAGGGCTCTCCAGCGGCAGAACTTTGACTATGCAGAATTCCTGCTTCGAAACGTCCGAACTGGGCGACAAAATTGGAATGCCGTTCCCTATTTGCGCGCGAAGGCGATCCTCGGGTCGGAATTTCAAAAAAATCTCACGGCGAACGAGAGTTCGACATATGAACAGAGACGCGAGAGGCTTCGGGAAGCCGAACAGCTCTACACAGAAGCGATCCAGTTCGCCACCAACGACAAGCAACCACGCGCAGCTGCCGATGCTTTTTTAGATCGGTCCTTTGTTCGTACTCTGCTGATTCTTCCGTCGGAAGCACATTCCGATGTCGAGGAAGCCTACAAGCTCGCACCTGACGATCCGTCAGTCATGAGCGCACTCGCCGAGTCGAAGAGAATGCGGGGTGACCTTGAGGGAGCGATTTCTCTGATCCGCAAGGCATTACAGCCAGGAGCTCGAGCAGACTTTGAATTCCAACTTGCGGCTGTGCTACGCGCGCGCGGTAAATCAGGTGATTACCGAGAGGCAGCTGATCTGCTCACACGGCTCTCGACTCAGGCGCAGCTTCCTCCAACCGGTCGTGATCACGCGTGCATTCTAGCGATGGACTGCCTGTGTAGAGACGAACGTTTTGAAGAAGCACAGGCTTTTCTGGACTCTCTACCCCGAGGAATACTCAGCCCCTCCTCTTTTCACACGATCCAGGCCCGTCTTCATCTAAGCCGCACAGACATCCCCAAAGCCAATGCCGAGGCCAACGCGGCGCTCGGCGCTATTACTTCGAACACACCCAGAGATGAGCTGGAATATCTCGCCGCGCTGCTCAGCGATTTGGGACGTCACGGAGACTCACTTCCGATTTGGCAAAAAATTGTACGCCCCGGCGAATTGGGCACTGATCCAAAGCGACTTCTGAATACGGCACACCGACTACAACGCCATGACATCGTTTTGGACATTTGCAGTCGCCTTCGCAACGCGGGAGTCTACGATGAAGATTTGCTCCAGTACGAAATTCATGTTCTTGAACAATTCGACCCTGAAGAAGCGATCCGGCTTCTCCAAAGTTGGTTGAACGATCACCCAAATGACCTAGTGTCGCAACTCCGTCTTTCGACGATCGCTCTACGGATTGGAAGAAATGAGCTGGTGCGCGCAGACCCATCCCTGATGCCGCAACCAAGCACGGCTTCTCCGTTCTTGGGAGCGGTCGCGGTTCAAATCCTAAAACTCCACGGAAAGCCAAACGAGGCTCTGCACTACGCTTACGACCTTCTTCGGCTCAATTTTCACGACCCCGTGGCTCATCGCGCGTATCAATTCGTTCTTTTGCCTTTCGGCCCTATGCCCAATATCGATGATCACGAATCGGTGCAAACAAACAGTGCAGTGACAACTGTGGAAGATGGAACCGGCGTGGAGCGTAACTTCGTAATCGAGCCCATTCCAGCCGATGCGCGCCGTTTTCAGGATGAGCTTTCCCCGTCTTCGACACTGGCTCAAGAACTTATTGGGAAGCGCGTAGGGGATAGTGTTGTCCTTGCTTCGGGGTCGCACGTCCCTCGAACCGGAAGAATCACCAAAATTCTGAACAAGTACGTCAGCCGATACCAGGATTCCATCTCCAACTGGCAAATTCGTTTTCCCAATGATCCCGGAATCGAATCCGTGGCCGTTCTCAAGAAGCCGGATGAGAGCCCTGATCTTTCCTTCGTGCTTGCCTCAATTGATCGCAGACAGGAGGGTGCAAAGCGAGCGAAGGAGGTCTACTACGCCAAGCCCATCCCGATTCATATGTTTGCAGATCAGTTTGGAAAAAACGCGTTCCAAGGAATTTGCATGATGGCAGCAAATGAAGACTTCACGGTGGATTGCGCGGCCGGGAGTCGCGAAGAGGTTATCGACTGCCTAGAGAACTTGCGAATAGCAAACGAAATTGTGTTGGAGATGACCGCGATTGGAACTCTGGCTCTTTTGAATATTGAAACTGTTCTGCAAAATCTCGGGACGCAGGTCATCGTATCTCAAGCAACAGTAAGTGAATTGACGGAGATGATTGCGCGAGACGAGATGGAAACGGGCGAAGGGGGATATATCTCCAAGCAAGGCGATCAACCCGTCTACGTTCCGCGCGACCCCGAAGAGCAACGAAAGCACGCTAAGCGATTGAAAGTCCTCCTCAATACAATTCGGTCTTTTGCGAGGGTCGTGCCGGGACGTGAAGCCGTCGCGCTGGACCCAGAAAAACGGGAAGTCATGGACAACGCATTTGGTCGCTATGGCACCGAAGCGATCCTTCTAGCCAGTCAGCCTGGGCGCATCTTGTGGACTGACGATAACAGGATGGCGCGATTTGCTCGAACTGAACACGGCGTTAGGCGAGTCTGGACGCAGGTGTTACTTCAACACTGCCTCAATGCTGGCAGAATCGCGCAAGAAGACTTTTCCCGCGCGAGCGCCAAACTCGTGGGTTTCGAGTACGGGTTCACGAGCGTCAATCCCAATACTCTGTTAAGCGGATCGCGCATCGCTGAATCGGAACCGGGGCGTTGGCCGTTGAAACAAGCTATCGCCCAATTTGCATCGGACTCGGTGGACTTGGTCGTGCTACTGAGGATCGCACTATTTTTCATCGTTGAGCTTTATCGTGAACCCATTGGGACGGAAAAACGCGATACGATCTTCACCGCGATCCTGGATTCGCTGGCACGAAAGCCGGGCGCAGACATTGCCCTCAAAACACTTCAGGGAAAACTCGGCGAGTTGTTCGGTTTGAATGCAGTGGGTGCCCAGCAAGCTGAAGAGTGCTTTCGACGGTGGCTTTCTAGTCGCGACCTTGCTGCTTAGCTTTGGTCGGCGCTCAATTTTCGAGTGGAGGGGCGATATCGCCCCCTTCTCCAGAGCGCTTATCCTGCTAGAAGCTACGTAAGTCGTTGAGAAGCAAAGACGGGCTAGTATTTTATCCGGCTCTAAGCCTGACTTTGGGGCAAAGATTCTTGAGTACTGCCGAGCCCGTTCTGGCTACGACGACGTGGCTGAGTTGTGCGCTGTCCTAGCAAGTCGTCTCAGTTCCAATGGCGAGGATGCTGAAGAGGACCAAACAACCATCGGCTACGTCTACCTCATGAAGTCCGGTAAGTTCTACAAACTCGGCAGAAGCAACGCAGCCGGACGCTGCAGCCTCCCGCAGCAAAAGTAGCGTTCCCATAACTAGACGCACTGAGGCGTTAAACCGTGTCCACGCCGTGCACAAGGACTGCGGCGTTCGTCGTGATCGGATAGGCTATTCCCGAGAGTACTGCGCGAGAAACTTGTAGAGATCCGACATCTCACCTTCGTCTCCGGGTGCCCGCTGTTTGAAGTAACCCACGATAGGCGTAAACCGCGAGCCCCACGCTGTGATGTCGTATCGTGTTGAGCACGTGTCCCTGAGTTTGTCAGGGTTCACGCATTTTGCGACGTACGAGAAAAGTTCGTCGCCACAAACAAACCAAGCCTGATTTGCGTGGGAGTGCCGCCTCTCCGGTGAACAAAGAAGAGGCCGTACTGTGACTTCTCCCGCTCCCGCGATGCCCGTTTCGGCTTTCGATGCTGGCATGGCGGGGCGGAGTATCAAGTTGAGTTCTCGGCCAACGCGTATAGTCTCTTCCTCATCAAAGAGACCGGCCCAACGGAGAACATATTGGATCACGGCGTCGTCTTCGCGCAAGGCTTCGTTGAACTGAAGCTGCTGCCCGCGACTTTTCACTTCGCATATCAGAAGGTCCGTTCCCTTTGGATGCAAAAATGGAGATGGACCGATTTGTCGCCCAGGCTCTCGATTAAGCGCGTGGCGGACAGCTAAGGCATCGATTTGTGTTTTGTTCTTCCCATATTCCGGTGCGTGAACGATGAAGCTCGAAAGGAAATAGCCGTTGAGACGCAGGTAGAGATGCAAAAGTGCCTCTTGGACTTGCGCACGATGGTCTTCCTTCATCGCTTGATCTTCTGTACTGTCCATGTCCCGCTGTGCAGCTTTCTTAGGAGGATTGAGTTCTCGAAAGAACTTTAGCCCAACTTTTTGTCTTCGAGGTCTCTAATTAAGCTGTCCTTCGACTTGAACAAATCGAGTTTCGCTAGTAGCTCCGCGAACGTCGCCCACACGTTGCAAAAGAATTGATCGATCACAGTGACGTCGTCGGGATTTACTTCCTCCCCGTGGTGAAACAGTCTTGAACGAATGGAATAAAATTTGTCGACATTCTGTACGATTGCCCTGCGCTGAGCCAGATCTCGACCAACGATAAATGCCATACGCTCTCCCAGGTTCTTTTGAATGGGCTCAGTCGAATTGATGAGCAACAGCGATTCAATTGCAGACGTGACGTACACGAGCTTCTGAGCAATCTCTGCCGATATAGTGTTTTGGGCGTGCAGCAGGAGAGATTGATGGAGAATCTTGCGAAATTCTGACTCATTGGGATTGAGGCACAGTCTTTGCAAGTTCTCGAAAACCCCCGGACACATATTTCGCGCGTCGTCAACATTCCAACTGTCTGGCCCTCGGTCTATCCAAGCTTGTTTCTGGCGCCGTATTTCACCTTGCTCTAAGAAGTACTCGACGGTTTTCTGAGTGTTCTCTCTCCCAACAGGCACTGCGTAACTAACAAATTTGTGTTGAAAATTGACCGGAGAAATGAATCGAAGCAGGCCGATAGCATTATTTGCAGTCTTGTGAGCTATCTCTCTTGCTTTGTCGACTTCTGCTTCGACTGTCACACACGCGGCTAAGCTACCTTGAATGCTCGAACGGTCTCTGTCGTTTGCAAACGCTACGGGCGAATTGGGTTCTGCGCTCGGAGAAAGCTTGCAAGACCATTTGTCGAGCATCTCCTTCGTTACCGTACGGAACTCGACATTCCCAAGAGCAAAGTTCTGTGCTGAGTAGGTTCTGTAGATGGGAATCCAGATTTCATGCTCCTTAATCTCGTTCACGCATTGCTCCTGAATGTAGTCAGCGAAACCGTCAGCTCGATTCGATTCCAAGCTGCCTTGCAGCCAAGAAAGGGTATGGTTGATCAAGAATTCGTTGGAGACCCTGCCTTTCGTGGCCTTTTCGATCTTCGCGACAAGTTGCTTGATCCTTTGATATTGCTCACCCTCCCAGCCTACGCGGATGCCTTTCGAGGCCCAGAAAAATCCGACTTGTTGCCCAAACACATCTACTGATGTTTGTTGGACAATCGGTGTCCCAATGATGTCTGCCTCATCTAGGTGAAAAGGGGCGTAGATTTCAGGGGTATTTGCTCTCTGTGGCAAAGTGGGGAAGGCTTGGATTGCTCGTAGAATATCTTGCGCTGCTTCCTCAAAGCTCGTAGCGGCATTTGGATGAAATTTGAACTTGCTTGGACTATCGCCCGATTCCATTTCTTCTCCCGTCAATGGGTATCAGCGATACCTTGCTATGGAAACTATCGCCGGATGTTCTGCTATTCAACTGCGGCCGGCAGCGCGGGCTTCTCTCTAGGTTGCGTCATCTGCTTCGGTGTCTCCCCCCGCAGTACCCGCCTTAGATTTTCTTGGACTGAAAAACTATCCCAGCGAATTCTTGCATACGCGGTTAGACGCTTCTTCCAATCGTTGACATGCCACCGATACTCTTCCTCGACTCCTTCCTTCAAGGATTCAGCGGTTCGTACCACCTCTTCGATGGGATTCCGGAATTCTGGACTCTTAATAAACTTGAGAAGCTGATTTGCGATTTTCGTTCTGCGTTTTTTCTCTATCCCGGCACGAAACATTTCCAGCAGATGATTGCGGAGCAAGCCGGCCATCGGAAGTACGCCTGCTGGCGCAACGATCACCACTCCTGATTCTTCATCCAGCCCGCTGAATCCTCTCCTTGTCCCACTAGTCACAAGGACAGCAAACTGGGCGTGACGTGACATTTTCGCCTGTGCTGTTTGTCTGATATGACTTCCGCTGATGCCCGGCGTCCACTTACATTCATAGATAATCACGCCGGCGATTTTGCCCCCCTCCTTCACCGTATGTAGCACATCGCCGGCCTGTCCTTTGTGCTGGATATCATCACCATCGAACTCGGTTCTGAGTTGTTTGACAAGCTTCAGTTCAAATTCCGGCCCCCCTTCTTGTGGAGTTTTTCCGCGCTGCAACATTTTGATGCGTTCTTTCAACTTCCCGATTTCCTTTACTTTCCCTCCGACGATGCGTCTCGTCCTAGCTCGTTCCGATTCGCGTGCATCTCTTTTTATCTTTTTCTTTTCATCTTCGAATCGCCTGACTTTGTCAGCAAACTCGCGCTCTTTGTGTTCGAAATGTTTCTCTTGCGCTTCATGGATCTTTAGCGCTCTTTCAAATTCCTTCTTTGTGAGGGGCTTCTTGCAGACCGGGCACTTATATTTCGATGTGCTTGCCATGCAACCTCCGCCGCCGAAAACGCTCGATCCATTGTCCGGCGAATAGCCCAATCTATATAGCTGCGCGAGGTGCTGTGGTACCGCAATGACTACTTGCACCATAAGACATATCGCGGAGTCTCTTTCCGGGTGTCAACCTATATATTCAACATATGCCCAGGCTGACGATCCAAAACATGCGCGATCTCGCCCGTAGTCGAGGAGGGAAATGTCTATCCAGCGTTTATCTGGATGCGCATGGGAAATTACTTTGGCGTTGTGCCGAAGGCCACGAATGGGCAGCGTCAGTCACGAGTGTAAGGAACGGTGGCACCTGGTGCCCAGCTTGCGCGGGGCACAAATCCCTGACACTGAAAGACATGATTTCTATAGCTCGGTCAAGGGGCGGAGAATGTCTGTCCAAAAAATATGTCAATAATAGTTCGAACCTTCGATGGCGGTGTGCTGAGGGCCACACATGGGAGGCGACCCCCGGCAATGTCTCAAAAACCAATGGGACGTGGTGTCCTTGGTGCGCTGGTGTAGGACCCCGGAATTTGGAACAGATGATAGCTTTGGCCAAAGAGCGCGGTGGATTTTGCCTCTCCAAGAAATACGTTAACCTTCGCACGAAATTGTTGTGGCGTTGCAAGAACGACCACGAGTTTCGGATGGCTCCCGGCCACGCAATACATCGCAAACAATGGTGTTCCCTTTGTACGAAGTTCGTCAGTGAACGAATCTGCCGAGGCATTTTTGAAACTCTCTTTCAGAAAAAGTTCCCCAAAACACGGCCTGATTGGCTAACCACGGGTCGTAACGAACGCAGTGAGTTGGATGGCTACTGTGCCCAACTCGGATTGGCCTTTGAATATCACGGCGAACAGCATTATCGACGCGTTCGGCACTTTCACCGCCACACCTCTGTTTTTGCGAAAAGAAGAACCGACGATCTGCGAAAAATAAGGTTGTGTCGTACTCATGGAATTCAGCTTGTTGTCGTTCCCTACAGCATAAAATACAGCCGCATGGAAGCGTTTATTCGACAGCAAGCGAGGAAGCGCGGCATTCATGTTCCCCGTAGGAGCCAAGTGGATTGGAAAAAACTTCCGAAAGTCTACGATCCCGGAAGTCTGACCCAAATGCAGCAAATAGCGCGTCGTCGGGGTGGCGAATGCCTGTCTGCGGCTTACATTAACAACTCCACTAAGCTCAAGTGGTGCTGTGCGAGGGGGCACGAATGGAAAGCGGTACCGAGTCACATATCTCTGGGAGGCTGGTGTCCGCAATGCTGCGGAAGGAATAATCCTAGAAATTTGAAAATGATGAGAGCCCTCGCCGAAAAACGAGGCGGGAAATGCCTATCCAAAGTTTATCGAAGAAATGAATTCAAATTGAAGTGGTCCTGCGCTGAAGGACATACATGGCTAGCGCCACCGAGTGGAATTATCGGTGGGCGCTGGTGTCCGATCTGTGGCGGAAGTTCAAGAGACTCATTAAGGAACATGCGCAAACTCGCAGAGTCCAAGCGCGGAAAATGCCTATCAAGAAGGTACGTCAACAATCATACGAGACTCAAATGGCGCTGCGCAGAAGGACATACCTGGGAAGCAGTGCCAAGTGCAATTAAATTCGGGGGATGGTGTCCCAAGTGTGCTCACTTATATAGGAACGACCATTTGCGGCTCACTATAGGAGAGATGCGCGACTTGGCTCGGAAACGTCATGGTGAGTGCCTGTCCCAGACGTATATCAACAATCATACGAAATTGCAGTGGAGTTGTGCCGACGGCCATACATGGCGGGCAACGCCCGGAAAGATCCAGCAAGGACGGTGGTGCCCCGAGTGCAAGCGGCTGCACCTGGGCGATAGCCAACGGCTCTCAATACAGGATATGTATAAACTTGCAAGAAAACGTGGTGGAAAGTGCCTTTCGCAATCCTACAAGAACGCCAGCACTAAGCTAGAATGGCGATGCCTTGACGGCCACACGTGGTGGGCCGTGCCAAACAGCATTCAGCAAGGGAGTTGGTGCCCGGCCTGCCGCGAGCCAAGGACATAAACGAACGGTGATTCCGTTGCGACATACTGGGAACAAATCGAGAACAAGTTGGGAACAAACTACCGAATAACACCCGTGAAATAGGTAGACCAACATGTACGTAAGTCGTTGAGAAGCAAAGACGGGCTAGTATTTTATCCGGCTCATAACCCGAAGGTCGTCAGTTCAAATCTGACCCCCGCAACCATTCTTTTAGTTTAGATACAACGGCTTAGGATGCTCCAATCCTGAGCCGTTTTCTTTTTTGGGCGCATTTGGGCGCAGAATGCCGCCCAACCGCTCCGCAAATAACACATCATCCTCACTCACCACATGGGTGTAAACATCAAGCGTGAGAGACCCCTCGCTATGCCCTACCCGTTGCTGTCGCAACTTCAAGGGCACTCCGAGACGGTCCATCATCGTGATGTTCGCGTGGCGGAAAGCATGCAGGCCACCGCGCTCGATACCAAGAGAATCGAGCAGTGGATACAGCTTCCGTTTCACCACGAGATTTTGATCCCAAGGCGTTCCCAGTCGCGTGGCGAAAAGCCAACCGCTCTCGTTCGGCTTCCATTGCGCAAAATATTCCGTAAGATGTGCGCAAAGAAGTGGAGAAAGAGCGAAGCATCGATCCCGATGTTCGCTTTTCGTTGATTGAGATTTTCCACGCCATACACTTCGGTTCACCCGGACCAATCGTCGCCCAAGGTCGAAATCACTCATTCGTAGACCGCACAATTCCCCTGCACGCATGCCTGTTTCGGCCGCAATCCAATAAAACGTAAAATATGGTTCTGGTGCGGCTTCGAGAATGCGCTGTATTTCTTCGACCGAAAAGAAACGCTGTGCCGATCTTTGACGCTTTGGCAAAACCACATCGGACACGGCATCGTGGGCAACATAGCCCCAAGCGTGTGCCGTTTTCCAGAGCATCTGCATCGTGGCAAAAGGATTCTTTTTGGTTTTTGGACTGGCATCGGCAGATGAGATAAAACGTTGAACGTTTTCCGAATAAATATCCTTCATCTGCAAATGCCCGAAGAAAGGAATGTGATGTTTGTGAAGATGACTCTTGATTGTTACTTGTGTTGACTGCTTATATTGGGAACCCTCCTCAAGGAATTGGACGTTCAGCTAGACCAAAATCGGAACGAAGATAGGGCGCTTTTGTGGTGACGCAGCTATTCCTTACATATTATGTATTGACAAAAGATCATAACCATCTAGTATAGGCCTCGCTTTGTAAAGGGTGACATCGTGCTCAAGGCCACCCCGTTTATGTTGATGCGGACTTTTTCGTTTGCGTGTGGCGTTTTGCTGGCGTTTGGGGCGACGGGCTCCTCAGCAAGAGAATTGCGCTCAGCTCGAATGGCACCCGCTTCCGTGCAGAATCCGCCTCCGCCTGCAGCACAGAATCCGCCTCCGCCTGCAAACGGCGCGCCTACGCTCCAGGTTGAACCTAGTACCGTGCAAGCCGGGACCAGTACGGACATAACTTTGACTGGCTCCGGCGTCAGAAATCTGCTACCAAAAATCTCGGATTTATCTAAAGTCGATGTTTATACAAGTCCTGTGACTGGCGGTGGTACGAAGGTCGGGACTATTACAGTGGGACGGCCGTCAAAGCTGGGTGAGGCCAATCAAATCCGCCTGAGCGTCACCGTGTCTCCTGATGCTGCCGCAGGTCCTTATGAGTTGTATGAAAATGGTAACGCAACCGATGCGAAATTCCAGGTAACAGCTGAAAACCCCGCGCAGCAAACCCCCGTTCCAAACCCGAGCGCCAGCCAGACCCCAATTAATGTCGAACCGTCAACAAGTCCCCCTGGCCAGGTTGTCAACGTTAAGTTGACGGGGAGCGATATTGCGAATCGGCTTAAGTCGACTACTCAAGATAAGCTGCATTTGTTTTGGCAGCTGCCAGGAGGCCATACCGATTTCAGCGTGATGCTTCAGGTTACCGGCACTGAATTTTCAGCGGCAGACAGTAGTGAAACCATTCAGATAAGCATTGCGCCAGACGCCTTGCCGGGCACGTATCAGCTGTACCAAGACTCGAACGCAACTGGGGCCAGCGCAACCCGGACGCCTTTGGGTGCCCGATTCGTGGTGGGGTCATCTGCTTTGGGGGAATACAAGATTTGCCCTCTAACTGTGTTTCAAGGAAACGAAACTGACTTACTCTGCTCGCAATCTCTCTTAACGTACCGCGAAGGACGCGAAGTATTCGGAAAATCTGTTGCGGAACAATACATCGTGGTCGAAGTTAAAGTACAAAATCGCAATGATCAGTACCAATTCTTGCTTAGTGACATTCGAATAGGAACCTCGAACTCTCAGCTTACAACTTCACGAGACCGCACTTTTGTCCGAGCATACGCGGAGAAAGGAGAAGCGTATAGCGCCCGAGCCATTGGTCTACGGGTATTTGGTGCAGCTACCGCAATTCTTGGCGGGATCGGACCCGCAGTTGGCAACGAGATGCTGAGTACCGCCGTGCAAATAATCGCGGGGCCTACAACTTCTGCGGTGAATGGCCTCTTCCCTGATCGATCCTCAAATGAAATCAACATCATTAGCGACTCGGGCTTCAGCGTCGTACAGGCACTCGTTATCCCGACCAGGTCGCCCACACGAGTCTTCTGTTTTGTTCCGCAACGGGCAATACTCAACCAGCCTCAAATCAAGATATGGAATAGCCGCTCGAAAGGGGCAGCGGCAGCAGACTTCCAGACTCTCCAGAAATCACTTCTTGTCGAAATCTCAGGTATGCATGTCACTCAGGTCAAGACAGCCCCTGTGATCGCGAAAACGTCAGTCAGCTCCGGTGCGGAGAAAACACCTGTGACAATTACGGGGACGAATTTCGGGGCGACGCAGGGAACGAGCACGGTGACGTTTAATAAAACGCCGGCCACTCCGACGACTTGGAGCGACACGACCATCGTGGTGCCGGTACCCGCGGGAGCTAGTACGGGTGACATCATCGTGACGGTCGGAGGATTGGCAAGCAACGGGGTCACCTTCACGGTCGGTACGCCACCTGCGATCGCGAAAACGTCAGTCAGCTCCGGTGCGGAGAAAACACCTGTGACAATTACGGGGACGAATTTCGGGGCGACGCAGGGAACGAGCACGGTGACGTTTAATAAAACG
>Ga0210394_10002331_pt1 | contig 26277 bp, 27 predicted proteins | sample IncBWC12MmetaG_FD_160121 | JGI IMG/M metagenome (GOLD analysis project Ga0210394, IMG submission 160121) | Forest soil microbial communities from Barre Woods Harvard Forest LTER site, Petersham, Massachusetts, United States - Inc-BW-C-12-M | ecosystem: Environmental > Terrestrial > Soil >...
ACGAAGGTTGATGCAAAGCATTACTCGGTGGTGAGCGAAAACGCTCAGGTCCGGATCCTGAAGGTGCACTACGGCGCGCATGAGAAATCGATCATGCACAGCCATCCGGCGACGGTCGCGGTGTTCCTGAGCGACGGCAAGGGCAGGTTCACATTCCCGGACGGCAAGTCGCAGGACTTTGTGGTCAAGACCGGTGACGCGATGTACTCCGCGGCCACCACCCATCAGCCGGAGAACACCGGTGATCAGCCGCTAGATTTGATCGTAATCGAGTTGAAGGCTAAGTCCGCCAAGGCGGCGAAAGTAGTGGCGAAGTGACGCGGCGTCCAGCTGCCGCGCAGTTTCGCTTCGGTTGAGTGGAGTGATGGGCGCGGCGGTTGGAAGTCCAACGCCCGCCGCTTTTAGACCTCGGCCAGTTCGCGGCGTCGTGAGGCGCGACTCCTGCGAGATCTTGGAATATTCCCTGGCAACTCATGAAAGGCTCGCCAGAGGGAAGGGTTCGGCCGGCTGGAATCGCTGGTAGATGCTACGGTGCGTGGAGGGCGAAGACATGACACTGAATAACGAAGCACGCGACATAGCGGGCGCCGGCCCCGCAAGCGAAGCCCTCGTTAGGAACCGGTTTGACAGCATCCTCGAAACGATTGGACGCACGCCGGTGGTGAGAATCAAGAAGCTCGCGCCCGAGCAAGTGCGTCTGTTCGTCAAGATAGAAGCCTTCAACCCGATGGGGTCCATTAAGGACCGCCTGGCTCTCGGAGTCATCGAAGACGCCGAGCGCACGGGACGACTTAGACCCGGACAAACTGTGATTGAGGCGACCAGCGGGAATACCGGTATCGGGCTCGCCATGGTGTGCGCAGAGAAAGGCTATCCGCTCGTCGTGACCATGGCTGAGAACTTCAGCGTTGAGCGGCGCAGATTGATGCGCTTCCTCGGCGCAAGAGTCGTACTGACACCCGCCGCACTTAAGGGGAGCGGTATGCTTGCCAAGGCGACGGAGCTTGCCGAGGCGCACGACTGGTTCCTGTGTCGGCAGTTCGAGAACGAAGCGAATGCCGCGATGCATTCACGCACGACCGCGCAAGAGATTCTTCGTGCCTTCGAGGGTGAACGTCTTGACTACTTCGTTACCGGTTTCGGTACCGGTGGCACGCTGAAGGGCGTTGCGCGGGTGTTGCGCGAACGTCGGCCCGAAACCAAAGTGATCGTGTGCGAACCAGATAACTCGCAGGTACTGGGCAGTGGGATTTCACAGTCCCGGCATGCAGACGGGTCGCCGGCGGGCAGCCATCCGAGCTTCCGGCCGCATCTGATGCAGGGTTGGAGTCCGGATTTCATTCCGAAGCTCACCGAGGACGCCGTCACACTCAAGCTGATCGACCGGGTAGTGCCTGTGAGCGGTGCGCGCGCGCTGGAGCTCTCGCGCGAGCTCGCCCGAAGGGAAGGGATCTTTGTAGGCATTTCAGCCGGGGCTACCCTTGCCGGCGCGTTGCGGGTGTGCGAGGAAGCTCCGCCTGGTGCGAACGTCCTATGTATGTTGCCAGACACAGGAGAACGCTATCTGAGCACTCCGCTGTTCAGCGACATCCCTGCCGACATGACCGACGAGGAGCTGGCCATCGCGCGCTCGACACCGAACTATCGCTTCGACGTAACGCCCCCGGCTGCTGCACCGGCGGCGCCTCAACCGATTACGCAGGATGCAGAGGAGTTCGTGTCGCGCGTGGTCAGCGACTCCGACCAACCGGTTGTGATGTTTGCGCTGGAGTGGTGCGAGTTCTGCTGGGCGGTTCGCAAGATGTTCGCCAAGCACGGCATTGCATATCGTTCCGTTGATCTCGACTCGGTGGAGTACCAGCGAGACGATCGCGGCGGAAAAATCCGCGCGGCACTGAGCGTTCGCACTTCGATGACCACGATTCCCCAGGTTTTTGTTGCGGGCGAGTTTATCGGCGGATGCACCGATGTCTTCAATGCTCACAAGGCCGGCCGGCTTCAGGCTCTGCTCGATAAGCGTGGTATCTCGTACGATCGGACCGTACAGGTTGACCCGTACTCGTTCTTGCCGTCCTGGTTGCATCCGCGTTGACGCGACGACCACGCGGGACCGCTCGCCGCGCCTGGCGGCGCGGGGGCGCGGCCGTCGTAAGCTATTGGAACTACGCAAGGGATCGCCAAGATGCCTAAGCTCGAGGAATCAATCATCCAGAACGCGCACCCTACGCAGCTCACCGTGGGCATGATCGAGGTCGAGGACAAGACAAAGCACCTCGCTTCACTCAAACCTCAGGAGCAGCGAGACTTTATGCAGGCTCACCCAATCCCCACCGTGAAGGGGCCGCAAGGCGCGCTCTTCATAACCGACCACCACCACCTCGCGCGAGCAGCATTGGAGGCTGGCGTAGAGACCGGATTCTTCATGACAGAGGCCGATTTTTCTTCCGGCGGTATGGATGAATTTTGGAAACAGATGGACAAGAACCTCTGGGTTCACCCCTTGGACCAAAACGGCATTCGCCATCTGTACTCGATGATTCCCGAACACCTGAATGAGTTAGTCGACGACGTCTACCGGTCGGTCGCCGGGTACGTCCGAGATGCGGGGGGCTACGACAAGACGCCGACTGCGTTTGCCGAATTTGTATGGGCCGATTTCTTCCGCCGCTCGATACCCACCGAGCTCGTGCGCGCCGATTTCCACGCGGCAGTCCGGACCGCTGTGCCGTTAGCCCAGAGCCATTTGGCCAAAGGCATGCCGGGATTCAAGGCGAAGTAGGGACCATTAGGCTTGGTTGTGGCGACGGCCGAAGTAGCGCGTCACGGTCAACCGAGGCCACTCCATGATGTGCTAAGGCGTCCAGGAGGCCGCAGCATTGATCGAGCGGGACACCCAGGGGATCCCCTCCTTTGGCGCGTTGCCGCGTCCGCGAGGTCATGCCCATGATCTTGAGCGGCGTGCTGGGCCTCCTCATGTCGTTCATCGCGTATGGCCGGATGGTTCTGAGGCCGATCCTCTGACCGGGGGGCCTCCAAATCCCATGGGCAGCGGCCTAACAATCCATTGAAGCCGTGGAATGGCGGCTATTTCGCTCGCCCTCGGCAGCCTGGCGATTTGACATACCGGTTTGTCCCCGGCGGCGGGCCACCAAGCGCGTTCCTCATCATGGTTCGTAGCGCGTTGCCCGCCCCTCGGCGTGAGATGGCATTCTCTCTGTGGCGGGCGTAAGGTACTTCGGCGACGGCTCTAAAGAATGCAGGAATGCGCGGTTCAGCCCGATACACCCTGCTCCAACCTGCCGTCGTGAAGGCCCGGTCTGTGGGGTGAATTTCACCGACCGAGCGTTGCCGCCGACAACGGCGTAAGAAGGGTGGGGGGACCCACAGCATGCGAGTTGCTTCTACATTTCGCTTTGTACCTGAGGGCCTGTCCCTGCCGCCCTTCGCAGAATGTTTTACGGTTCTGGCGCCGGCGCTGGCCGATGTGAGCGCGTTCGACCCGAGATTAGTATTGGCACTGGCGCCGCGCCCGCTGACGCGGGTACCTGCGAATCTGGCGGTGCAGCCATGAAAGCGGCAATGCCCACGCCCGAGTTCCTGCGCGTCGCGCAGCTGGCCAAGGAAGCGACCGGTCTTACTCCCGCGGCGGACAAGTCAACGCACGACACGAGTGGGCTTTGGCAGTTGCGCGACGCGCATAACGAAACCATCTGCGAGGTATCGCCAGATGGCACGGTTGTGGAGGTACAGGTTGAAGCACCGCCGTTCGGGTTACTTGACCGCATCCGCGATCTGCGGGCTTGCGGATATTCAATTCGCGCAATCCACGAATGGTTCGGCACGCCGCAGTCTGTGGACCAGCTGGTGGAAGCCAGACTCGTCTTCGATATTGCGATGGATCACATGACCGCCGCGTCGCAACCCTATCCGACGTAAAGGTTTACGCGGAAGGTATAAGCTCAGATTCATACTGGCCGTTTAACTTATTGCGACGACACCTTGCATCCCCTTGCACGCAGGCTGAGACTGAAGACATAAGGTCTAAAGAACGCTTGCGCATCTGTGGGGGAGACGCATGCACGTACATGCGTATAAACACGCGCGTCTTATGGATGAGTCCGAAGCGCGGGTCGAAATGGCCGTGGGTTTTGAGTCCGAAGCCGACAGACTCGTAGCCAATCGGATACTGGCGAGCCCCGACGCATATCGCCGTTGGGAGATGGAGCACGATCACCTGCTGCGCGCGATCTCCGAGCAGGCGCAGTTGTATCGTCAGGTCGTTATGTTGCGCTCCGCAGCATGTGCGCTCGTGCACCGCAAGGCGCTGTTCGAATATCTGCGCGATTGCCAGGTGAGGGGGGCGAGGCGGCACCGATTGTTTGCGCTCTTCTACGGTTCCCGTGACTACACTAATGCCGTGCTCGCGGAGCACGGCAATTACGTGCGCTGCAGTTCGAGCTATCTGTGTATGAATTATCTCGGCGAGCATCTGATGCGGGACGCTGCGCTCGACGAGCCACTGCAGCTCTACGAGCGCTGGTACGGAGAATACTTCCGGACATTCTGCGACGTGGCGTTAGCCGAGACCGAGGAAGAAAAAAATAAAGTCGCCCTGATGGAGACGCTCAAACCTCTGCTCAAATATCGACTGGCGGAAGCACGCCAGGCGATACTCCAGATGCCCCTGGTGCCGGCAGAAGAGTGGCGTCAGATGGCGATTCGCAAACCAACTGGCGACACGCAGCGAGTGCGCGCGCTGTTCACTGGCAGCAGTCCGAGTCAGGTCGCGCGCCTCGCGTAGCGGCTCGGCCGGCTGTTATCAACGTGTCCATCCCGCCGTAGGTAAACCGATCGGCGGGAACCGGCCAGGGGCAGCCATTCACAGAGGTGGGCCGTGCTGGTGCCGGGTCGTATCCTGTCTCGGGAAGGGCGCGAGCACGATAGTGACCGCTGCAGCGCGCATCGAACCAATCACCAACGGAATAACAGTCGGCGTACGTCCTCTTTAGCGTGAAAATAGCCGCGGGGCTCCTCGGGCAGTATTAAGGCGGAGCCAAAGCCTGAGCAGGTCGGTAGGAGGTGCCATGGCGCTGCGGATCGAAGACTACGCGATGATCGGCGACTGCAGGACGGCCGCTCTGGTCGGCCGCGACGGCTCCATCGACTGGTTATGCTGGCCCCGCTTCGACTCGGCAGCATGCTTTGCCGCGCTACTTGGAACCGAAGAAAACGGGCGGTGGCTGATTGCACCAGAACAGACACCGCTTCAGGTGGCTCGCCGTTATCTTCCCGGCACTCTCGTTCTCGAGACCGAATTTGAAACAGATACTGGTCGGGCGGCCGTGGTCGATTTCATGCCCACGACGGAGGGGTCCCATCTGGTGCGGATGGTGTTTGGTCGTCGCGGACGAGTGGCGCTGCGCACCGTGCTCGTGATGCGCTTGAACTACGGCGCGACGGTGCCCTGGGTCGATCGCCTCGAGGACGGCGCAGTCAATGCGATCGCCGGACCCGAGCGGCTGGTATTGCGCAGCCCGGCCGCACTCCGTGGCGAGGACCTGCAGACAGTCGCCGAATTCAGTGTCGCTGCCGGCGAGTGCGTTCCTTTCGTCCTTTCCTACGGATCCTCCTTTCAGGATCCGCCAGCGCCGATCGATGCCTTTGACGCGCTCGAACGCACGCAAGCGTTCTGGCGACACTGGAGTGATCGGTGTCCTGACGTAGGACCGTGGACCGAAGCCGTGAAACGATCAGTCCTGACGCTGAAAGCGCTTACTTATGCCCCGACGGGTGGGATCCTCGCTGCGGCCACGACATCCTTGCCGGAGCGTCTGGGCGGTGTGAGGAACTGGGACTATCGATACTGCTGGCTGCGCGATGCCACGTTCACTCTCCTGGCCTTCATGGCGCTGGGCTACTACGACGAAGCCCGAGCTTGGCGAGACTGGCTCATCAGAGCTATCGCAGGCAGTCCGCGCCAAGTGCAGATTGCATACGGATTGGGCGGAGAGCGCTGGCTGCCAGAATTGGTCATTCCCTGGCTGCCAGGGTATGAGAATTCTGCACCGGTCCGGGTTGGAAACGCGGCATACGAGCAGCTGCAACTTGATGTCTTCGGCGAGGTCGTCGATGCCATGTCTCAGACGCTGAAAGCAGGCATGCAACCACCTGAGCGCGCCCGAACGCTCCGTCCGGTCGTGCTGGAATATCTGGCGACGGCCTGGCGGCAGCCGGACGAGGGTATTTGGGAGGTGCGCGGCGAACGGCAGCACTTCGTTTACTCGAAAGTCATGGCTTGGGTCGCATTCGATCGCGCCGCGGGGGAGCTCGAAAGTCAAACGTTCAATGACTCGGGGCTGCGCTGGAAGGCGATCGCCGATGAGATTCATGCGGAGGTCTGTGAACACGGCTTCGACCGTGACTTGGACAGCTTCGTGCAGGCCTACGGGTCTCGGCGACTCGACGCAAGCCTGCTGCTGATCCCGCTGGTCGGCTTTCTTCCGCCATCCGATCCGCGTGTGCGGGGAACCGTGAAGGCGATCGAAAAGAAACTCGTGATTGGTGGCGAATTCGTCCGGCGTTATGAAACTGAAGAGCCCGCAGATGGACTTCCGCCCGGTGAGGGTGCCTTTCTAGCGTGCAGCTTCTGGCTCATCGAGAACTACGTCCTGCAGGATCGCCGCACCGAAGCTCGACGGCTCTTTGAGCGCTTGCTCTCGCGATGTAACGACGTAGGACTTCTCGCTGAAGAGATTGACCCACTGACGGGCCGCATGCTGGGTAATTTCCCACAGGCCTATAGTCATGTGGGCCTGATCAATTGCGCTCTCAGCCTAAGCCGCCAAGTGGGGCCTGTGGAGGAGCGGGCAGAATCAGCGGAAACTCGGTGAGAACGCATCTCAGCAGGGCTCGTAGCTGCGCCGGATCGCGGTCGAGACCGAGCCGCTATAGCTCATCGAGCATTGTCATGGCGGTGGGTGTCACGCGGCCCTTGCGCACCACGACTCCTTCGGCGCGCAGCCGGCGCGCCTGCTCCAGATGCTCGCGCGATGACTTCGGAAAAGCGATGCGCCCGCCCGCGCCCACCACGCGGTGCCATGGCAGGTGCAGTTCCCGCGGTGCCACCCGCAGCGCCAAGCCCGCCTGCCGTGCCCTGCCGGGCAATCCCGCTGCCCGGGCGACCGCTCCGTAGGTCGACACCTGGCCGCGCGGAATCGCGCACACAATGTGCCAGATCGCCTGCAGCGCCGGATTGTCCTCGACGGGACCCGGCGACCGTCGCGGCCGCGACCTTCCCGAGCCCGGCGCCCCCAAGAGCGTGGCGCGGGTCCTGTTGCGACGGGTCATAGCAGTTCCACGGTGCGCGCTTTGGCTACCGCATGCGAGGGCAGCTTGAGCGCGCTTACCAGCGCGCAGGCCTGGCAGCATCTTGGACGTATCGGGTATCCGTAGGCCCGTCCCCCGTGATGTAAACAGTGACCGGTTCTGCTTTGGTTTCTGCAAAATGCGCGACCCCCGCCGGCTCGGTGTAGAAGCTTCCGGCCGGCAGAGCTTTCTCCGCGTTGGCCTTTGCGAGGAGGCCGTAGCCGAAGTACCAGACGCCAGCGCCTACAACCGCGCTGCGATTGTCACGATGTGTGTGCGCCTGGATGCGAGTGTTTGGCGGAATAGTGAGCCGAATCGTATAGGGGCCCGGCATGGATGGCTCGCCCGCAACAACCGTTGTGCGGATTCCAGCGATGCCCGACGTGCCGGAACCGGCCTCGTGTGCCCTCATCGCGTCGACGTCCGCTGGAGACAGGCGAAGCGGAGCAAATGGCACCGTCGCAGCGTATGCAACCGTCAACAACGGCAGAAGGACTGATGCTGTGAGGCGCCTGGTCATTTGCGCAGAAACTCCGTGGCAAGCCCGATGGTTGCCTGCGGATTCTCCTCCATGATCCAGTGGCCCGAGCCAGGCACAATGCCGCCCGAAACGTTGCTGGCAACGAAGCGCAAATCCTCCGCCATGCCTGGGCCGAAAGACTTCTCCGCCCCAAGGGCGAGTATCGGCATCTTCAGTTTGCCGCCCGTCGCGAGGAATGCCTTGTTATCGATCGCGTCCTGACCGAACGCACCAAACTGCTCGAACGCATCGTGCATGGCATGGGGTCGCGCATAGAGCTTGGCGTAATGCTCGCGCGTTTCCTCGTCGATCTTTTTCGGATCGGCCGACAGCTCGTCGTAGAAGCGGTCGAGATAGATCCGTTCGCGGCCCTGCACAAGCCGCTCCTCGTCCGGTCCGCGGAAATTGAAATGCCACAGCAGGGGACTGCGAATGATATTGTCCCAATCGCCAATGCCCGGAAGCGGAGCGTCGATGGCGACCCAGCGGGTGATGCGGGCGGGGTATTGAGCGGCTAGTGCATAACCGACCATGTTTCCGATGTCATGAGTGACAAGGTCGGCTTTCTGCACACTGAGAGCATTCATGACCCCTACGATATCTGCAGCCTGATTCTTTTTCGTGTAACCCCCATCCGGATGTCCGGAAAGACCCATTCCCCGCAAGTCCGGCACAATCACCGTGTGGTCCTTGGCCAGATCCGCGGCCAGCGGTGCCCACATGTCGCCGGTGTCGCCGAAGCCGTGCAGCAAGACAACAGCCGGACCCTTTCCCCCGATGCGCACGTAGAGACTCGTACCATTGGTCTGCACCATTTGAGTATGAAAGATCGCGGGATAGGGTGTAATGCGTGCGACGGACGTCGAGAGAGCGCTCGCAATGAGTGCGGCCACCAGATATCGAACCATACGCTTCCCCCTGTACGGCACGCTGTCCGGCCGCCCGCTGACAATGACTCGTCGCCAAGTCTAGTCTTCCTGACATCGAGCGCGACAGCCATAATCTCCCAATGCGGGATTCGGATATACCGAACAATGCTTAAACTCGAATCAGTCGCTGCATTCGTGTCCGTAGTCGAGGCGGGCTCGATTGCAGGGGCGGCGCGTCGGTTGGGGATTTCCAAGTCGGTTGTCAGCGAGCGCCTGACGGAACTTGAGCGGGTGTTGGGCGCGAAGTTCATACAGCGGACCACGCGCAGACTCTCACTGACCCAGGACGGCAGCGCCTTTTATGGACGTGCCCGCCAAATCTTGCGCGATGTGGATAGCGCCGCGGCGGAGGTCGCAAAGCGGCGTGGAACTCTTATGGGACCGCTGCGGATATCCGCCCCGGTCAGTTTTGGGAATCTGCATCTCGGGCCGGCGCTGTTTGGGCTGCTTGCGAAATACCCCGGCGTCGAGCTGACCCTGGATCTCGATGACCGCTTTGTCGACGTGTTGGCGGAAGGGTACGACGCGGTCGTTCGGCATGGACCGCTCGACGACAAGCGCTTGATCGTCAAACGTCTAGCGGCCAGCCGACGCGTCCTCGTCGCGTCTCCAGACTATTTCAAACGCTACGGTAAACCGACCTCATTGGAGGAACTGGAACGGCATCGCGCGGTCATTTACACCAATCGTGGAGCCTCCGATTGGCGCTTCCGTGTGGGGCGGAAGCTGGTCACCGTGAGCCCGACTGCCGCGCTGCGCGTTAACAATGGGTTGCTCATGCGCGATGCGGCTATTGCTGGGCTGGCGATTGCCTTGTTGCCGACGTTTTTTTTGGAAACTCCACTGAAGAACCAAACGCTGAAAGTCATTGACGTTGGCGCTGAGCCCGAGGGCGCTACCGTCTTCGTTGCTTACCCGGAAGATCTGCGCTCGTCCGAGAAGATTCGGACACTAACGACATGGTTGCGGCAGGCATTCGGGGATCCACCCTATTGGGACCAGTGATTTGCCCGTTGCAGCCTGAGCCGACGAGGTTCCCGCATTCGCCGAGATCCTGTTCGCCGTCGAAGGCTACTGACGGCAGCGGTCGAGCACGCGTAGCGATACCGGCGCGACGCGGCGTACTACCCACGATCACCTGTTCCGCAGGGCTGCGGGTTAGAATCGGCCCGATCTCGAGGAGAACGATTACGAATCACACTTTGAGTTGCGCGGAGATGAGAGATGGAAGCTGACTCGGCCGTGTGGCCCGACCTGCCGTATTCGAGCTGGCACGAGACGGCGGCCACCTTGCACCTGTGGACTCAGATCGTCGGTAAGGTCAGATTGTCTCTGACCCCCTGGGTCAACCACGGTTGGCAAGTGCCGCTGTATGTAACCGCGCGCGGCCTGGGCACGTCTCCCATTCCTTTCGGCTCCGAGGTCGTGGAGATCGACTTCGACTTTATTGATCATCGGCTGCTGGCCTGCACCAGCCGGGGCGATGAGCAAGCGTTCGCGCTCGAGCAGCAGTCGGTTGCGGACTTCTACTCACGCGCGATCGAGCTGTTAAGCCAAGTCGGTGTCCGGGTGTCGATTAACGATCTGCCATGCGAACTGCCAGACCCGGTGCGCTTTCCGGATGACCGCGCGCATGGCTCGTACGATGCGGACGCGGCCCACCGCTTCTGGCGAGCCCTTGTGCAGATCGATCGTGTCTTGAAGGTCTTCCGCAGCGGCTTTCTCGGCAAAGTGAGCCCGGTGCATTTCTTTTGGGGTAGCTTTGACCTCGCAGTCACGCGCTTTTCGGGGCGGAGGGCTCCGTTGCATCCCGGCGGCATACCCGGATTGCCGGATGCGGTAACGCGTGAGGCTTATTCCCACGAGGTGAGCAGTGCCGGATTCTGGCCAGGCAGTAAGACGTTTCCGATGGCGGCGTTCTACTCCTATGCCTATCCGGAACCGGAGGGGTTCCAAAGCGCTCCCCTCGCGGCGGGCGCGTACTACGAAGCAACTCTCGGAGAATTCATCCTGCCCTACGACAAAGTCCGTACCTCCGCCGACCCGCAAAGTGCCTTGCTCGAGTTTCTGGGAACTACTTATGAGGCGGCCGCTACGACCGGCAAGTGGAACCGCGCGGCCTTGGAGTGCGACTTGGGCACGCCAGCGCGGGTTCGCCCCCTGTCGTAGTGAACGGCCCTATTGAGGGCGTTTCGGCGCCGCGTTGTGTGCTGCCCTGGGCTACTAACGCCGGCGCGGCCTCAGGCGAACAGATTCTCGAACTGGTGCTCCGCCGGCGACGCCGGTAATCAGACTGCGACTGCGGAGCTTCTGTGGCCCTCTGTGTGGTCACCTTCAGAGAACTACGCCTTTCCTGGTTTCACTCCCCGCAGGTCGGGGGAGCGTTGCACGTCGGCCACGAAACGTGCGAGCAAAGGGGACTTATTGTCCTTTCTCCAGGCGAGAGACAGCTCCTGCGGCAAGTCCATATCAACTACCGACAGAATGACGACGCTCTTAGGACGGCGCCAACGTGCGGTTCCAAGGACCCATCCTACGCCCAGGCCTGTCGCAACCAGACTGAGGATTGTCGCCTCGTCTTTTCCCTCCTGAACGATGATGGGGGACTTCAGACCACCACGAAAACATTCGCGCATCATACGGTCGTACAGTGCGGGGGCCTCGCGCCTCGGAAACCAGACAAACGACGCACTCGTTAGGTCGCGCAGGCGAACCTGCTTGAGCTTCGTCAGAGGGTGGCTCGTGGGGACGGCCAGGTCGATGCGCTCTCTCGCGACCGGACGTCCGTCCAATTCCGGATCGGCTTTCGGCATGTTGAACACGAAACCTGCATCCAGACGGCCGGACCGGATGGCTTCCAACTGCACCAGACTCGGCTCTGGCTGAAGTTGCAGTTCGGCGTCCGGTTGCATCTCCCGGAACCGCCGGAAGGATTCCGGGACCACGCCCCGCCATGACGCACTCTCGGTGAACCCTACGCGCAGCGTTCCTGATTGACCGCGAGCGACGCGCGCGGCGCGTGCCGTTGCTTCGTTTACCTCCTGCAGGATACGACGCGCATCTCCCAGGAACAGCTGTCCGGCCGCACTCAGCTTCACGCCGCGCGGCAGACGTTCAAACAGTTTGAAACCGACTTCCTCCTCCAGGTCCTGAATTTGTCGGGAGAGCGCAGGCTGCGCGACGCGCAGCCTGCCCGCCGCACGCCCGTAGTGCTGCTCCTCCCCGACGGCAAGGAAATATCTTAGATGCCGTAGCTCCATTCCGATACTTTATCGCGATTACTCCGATAGTAAAGATGTCTTGGACGTATTGGTCGTCCGCTGGCAGATTTCAGCGACGCAGAGGAGACCGCTAGATCCTCGCAAGCGGCAAAGCGACGCGTCCGCAGATGGCCTCGCCTGGGGTCGTACGCAGCGGCCAGCGTCCGTAGGGAGACCAGACGTGAAGGCGCTCGTCCTTAACGCGCTCGGCGGCGGGTTCGACTTCGAAGACGTGGACATTGCCGCGCCGATCGGACGGGAGGTTCTCGTGGACGTGCGAGCGTCTGGGCTGTGCCATACCGACCTGCTGTTCGCGACTCACGATTTCGTTCCGAGACCCTCGGTGCTGGGTCACGAGGTCTCGGGCATCGTGACCGCGGTCGGTCCCGACGTGGCGCAAATCCGTGTAGGAGATCACGTCGTCGGTTCGCTCGCGCAGTCGTGCGGAGCGTGCGAGCGCTGCCTCTCCGGCCGCTCCTTCCAGTGCAGACATCCGGAGTCGACGCTGCGCCGGCCGACCGACGCCCCGCGGCTGAGCCGGGACGGGCTTGGGCTGTTCCAGGGATTCGGACTTGGAGGTTTCGCCGAACGGGCGCTGATCCACGAGAACCAGCTCGCGGTCGTACCCAAGGCACTGCCGTTCGCTCAGGCGGCACTACTCGGCTGCGGCGTCGTAACCGGCGCCGGGTCCGTCTTGAACACTGCTAGCGCTGGCGCCGGCGACACCGTGGTGATCTTCGGCGCCGGGGGGGTCGGGCTCAATGCCGTGAGCGGTGCGCGCATCGCCGGCGCGGTGAGAATCATCGTTATCGATATCCAGGCGAAACGCCTGGATGAGGCGCGACGCTTCGGCGCCACGGACACCATCGACTCGAGCAAGACCCAGCCCGTCGAGGCCGTCCGCGGTCTGCTCCCGGAAGGAGCAGATCACGTCTTCGACTTTGTGGGGCTGAAGTCAGTGGCAGAGCAGGGGCTCGCGATGCTGGGCGTCGGCGGTGGTCTTTACCTGGTCGGAGTGGCGAACCCGGACGTGGAGATCGCCGTTAATGTCGTCGGCGCCATTGGCGGCCAGAAGCGCATCCAAGGGGTGAATTTTGGCTCGACCAACTTCAAGCACGACATCCCGATGTACGCCGAGCTATATCTGCAGGGTCGGATGAACTTGGATGATCTGGTGTCAAGAACGATTGCATTGCGTGACGTCAATGACGGTTACGCCGCACTCAAGGAGGGCTCACTCAACCGCGTCGTCGTCACGTCGTTCTAGCGGTAAATGCTACGGAGAGACATGCCAATGAATGCCATCCCACAGAGAAGCGCGATCAAGACAATCAACACGCACTATATCGATGGTGCATTCACTGAGTCTCATGGCAGGGAGGTCATGGATATTGTCAGACCCACCGATGGCCAAGTCATTGGCCACGTCACGCTGGGCGATGAGAACGATACGCGACGTGCCATCGCTGCGGCCAAGCGCGCGTTCGCATCGTACGGCCGGACGACCAAAGAGGAGCGATCAAGGATCCTACGCAGGCTGCACGAGGCCGCCTCGGCGCGCATCGATGATTTGACGGCCGCGATGATCGAAGAATACGGCGGCGTCGCTCAATTCGCGAGGCTCATCGTGGAATCCGGTGTTAACGCGTTTCTGGCGGCAGAGAAGGCACTGCAGGAGCTGCCGTTGACGCGCAGCTGGGACAAGACGACGGTCACCTTGGAGCCGGTCGGCGTGGCCGGCCTGATTACGGCATGGAACGCGAACGCACTGTTCCTTTGTCTGAAGCTGGCGTCGGCTGTTGCGGCCGGCTGTACTGTCGTCGCTAAGCCCAGCGAGTTGAGCGCGCTGCAAACGCAGGTGCTGGTTGAGGCTCTGCACGAGGCGCAGCTTCCCAAGGGTCTATTGAACGTTGTCACAGGCCGTGGCAACGTCGTCGGCGCTGAACTTGTGCGTAACCCTGATGTTGCCAAGATTTCCTTCACAGGGTCGGTAGCCGTGGGCGAGCAGATCATGCACGACGGTGCGGCGACGATGAAGCGCGTGACTCTCGAGCTCGGGGGGAAGTCGCCTACCATCGTGCTGGATGATGCAGCGCTCGATCAGGCGATCCCGACGGCCCTCACGATCGCTTTCCTAAATAGTGGTCAAGCCTGTGCCGCCGGGACGCGGCTTCTCGTACCCAGGGCCCAGCTCGATGCAGTGAAGCGGGTCCTACGAGAGGCTATGCGCACGATCACCGTCGGCGATCCGGCCGATCCCAAGACCGCAATCGGGCCGATGGTGTCGCAGCGACAGTACGATCGCGTGCAATCCTACATCCGCAAGGGCATTGAAGACGGTGCCGAAGTGCTCGCCGGCGGCGAGGGGCATCCCGAAGGCCTCGAGGCGGGTTACTACGTCAAGCCCACGGTGTTCGCCAACGTGAAGAATGATATGACGATTGCCCAGGAAGAGATTTTTGGTCCCGTACTAAGTGTCATCGCCTACGACGGCGAGGAAGAGGCGATCCGGATCGCCAACGACTCCCGATATGGCCTTCACGCCTGCGTCATCGGAAAAGACCTCCAGCGCGCGCGCCGCGTTGCCTCTCAGATTCGGGCCGGCCGCGTCGTGATCAATGGCATGACAGACGATGCGCAGGCGCCCTGGGGTGGATTCAAGTACTCCGGGGTCGGCCGCGAATACGGCAGGTACGGGATCGAGGCGTTTCTCGAAACTCGCGCCATCCTCGAAGTCTGAGGAGATCTCATGAGCCAGCACGTCGCGATCTCCATCTCGGAAGCCGCCGACCGTCTCGCGATCCGGGAGCTCGTTGAGGGCTACGCGCACTGCGCCGACCGTCGCGACGCGAAAGGTCAGATGGCGCTATTCACCGCAGACACCCACTTCGTGGTGTACATGGACACCAAGGATCCGAAGCCGTCTCAGGAGCTGCATTCGCGCGAGGAGCTCGCTCCTGTCTTCGCCGAGCTCAATCAATACGAAGCTACCACGCACTTCGTCGGTCAAAGCACGGTCTTTACATTGACGGGCGACAGGGCTGCGGGGGAAGCCTACTGTCTGGCGCACCACGTGACCGTCAACGCCGGAAAGCGAAGGCTGATGGTTGCCTCGCTCCGCTACAATGATACGTTCGTCAAGCTGGACGGCGCGTGGCTGTTTGCGGAGCGCCTGCTCTACGTGGACTGGGTGGACGAGCGCGCCCTGGCATGAAGCGACTCGCAATTGCAGGCGCGACAGGGATGGTTGCTGCACTCTCCCTCACGGCCACTTCCGCACTCCTGGGGGGATGCACGCCAGCCGCGTCGCAGGTGACGGATCATTTCGACGGCCAGCGCTTTCACAATCGCGAACGCTTCCCCGATCCTACTTTCTGGGAAGAGGTAAGGATTGCTTGGACGTTGAGAACCAAAACCAAGAATTGGCCCGATCATTTCCAGACGCCACCCGCTGAGCTACCCAAGGATCCCGTGCTCCATGGGATCAGGGTCCTTTGGGTCGGCCACGCTGCCGTTGTCATCCAGACGCCAACGTTGAACATCATTACCGACCCGGTGTTGTTTGATTCCATCGGTCCCACGCTATCCCCGATCAGGACCGTAACTGACCCTGGAGTGACCGTCGGCGGGCTTCCGCGGATTGACGTCATCCTAATCAGTCACAACCACTACGATCATCTGGATCTTAGGTCCATACACGCGATCGTTAATCGACAAGAAGGTGACGCGCCAACGGTGCTGGTCGGGCTTGGAGTTGGCAAGCTGCTGAAGCAGGAAGGCATCTCGTCGGTCTCGGAATTGGACTGGGATCAATCTGTCACGATCAAAGGCACGAAGTTCGTCTTTCTTGAGGCGATCCATACATCCCGCCGCGGCGTGTTGGACACCGACAAGACGTTGTGGGGGTCATTTCTTATCGACTCCCCTGAAGGGCGAATCTACTTTGCAGGGGACACGGCATACGGCAAGCACTTCAAACACCTATACGACAAATATGGTGCACTTAAGCTAAGTCTGCTGCCGATTGGCGCTTATGAGCCTCGGTGGTTCATGTATCGCATGCATATGAATCCCGATGAGGCGGTGCTCGCGCACATTGATCTACACAGTGAACACTCTATGGCCATCCATTTCGGTTTGATTGATAACGCGGCAGAGAGCTATACAGCTCCCGTCAATGACCTTGCCATCGCTCGTAACGCCCACGGGATTGCAGAAGCAAACTTTGTCGCCCCGCACATCGGGCAGATTTTTGAATACTAGAGACATGAACGCCCTTATCGGGCTCTCGGAGCGTAAATGAACATTCCGACGGCCGGCCAGACACGTCTTGTCATCGTCGGCGCCACAGGCATGGTCGGTGGATACGCCCTGCGTTACGCGCTCGAGCACCCCGCCGTGGCACGTGTGACTTCCATAGCGCGTAGGAAACTTGGCATCTCGCACCCGAAGCTGGACGAGATCGTACATCGAGACTTCGCGGATTGCTCCGCACTCTCAGAGCCACTCTCAGGTCAGGACGCAGCGGTCTATTGCATCGGCGCGTATACCGGGGCGGTGCCGGACGCAGTGCTTCGCAAGGTAACCGTGGACTACACGGTCGAGTTCACCCGAGTTCTGCGCGGCAGCAGCCCCGACGCGGCGTTCTCATTCCTGAGCGGAAGTGGCGCGGACCCGACGGGACGAAGTCGGATAGCCTTTGCACGCTACAAGGGAGCGGCGGAGAAGGGGCTGCTGGCGGCGGGGTTCCCGTGCGTCTACATCTTCCGCCCCGCGTACATCTACCCGGTGGAGCCGCGGAAGGAACCGAATTTCAGCTACCGCCTGTTGCGTGGGATCTACCCCGTCTTTCGGCGGCTGTTCCCCAACCAGGTGATTCGCGCCGACGACCTGGGCCACGCCATGGCGGAGGTCACCCTCAGAGGAAGAGGGGAGCACGGCGGGGTGGTTTTGGAGAACCGTGACATTCGCGCCATGGTGGAAGCATGAGTGAAGCTCTGGGGAGCTATCGTGACGAGACGGTGCGCGAGTCCAAGCATCCTGTTGTGCAGCTCCAGGAGGTTTCACCTGGCGTAGCAGCGGCTTCTTGCGCGCGCTCACCTCACGGCGGCCCCTGACCGGCACGCCCGGCAGTGCGATTGGGACTCAGAGAGAACAATGGATGTCGCGTACGTTTCCGCGCTGGCTGCACTGGTTGGGTCGGTTGTCGGCGGACTGACCGCCGGTGGCACGACCTGGCTGTCACAACGAGCGCACGCACGCGCCGGACAAATGGCTCATGAAGCGGGGCTCCGCGAAGACCTGTACAGGGACTTCATCACCGCGGCTTCAAGAGCGTACAGCGATGCTATTCTGAACAGCGAGCCGCAGATACCCAAACTCGTATCCCTCTACGCCATGATCAGCCGCATGCGCATTGTGTCTTGGCCACGCACGATCGAGTGTGCGGACAAGATCATGCTAACGATCATCGATACCTATTTCTCACCAAATCGCTCCGTGCTCGAGCTGCGTGAGCTGGTCAGGGTCGGGTCGGGTATTGATCCGCTCAGGGACTTCAGCGAGGTGGCTCGCGACGAAATGCGCCTGTTCAAGTGCCGGTAGAACAGACGGCGTGCAGTTCTCGGCCGACGAGGGCCGGCTCATTGAGGAGCGCCGCCGACCCTGCGCCTGCTGCGTGCCGACGTCTATTGCCCCTGGGCTGCCAATTGCCGGAGGAAACTTTGGAAGTCGGTCCGGACCCACTCCTCAACGAGCCTGCCTTGATCGTCAAACCTGAAAATGTTGATCAGGTCCCAGACTACATACTGGCCGTTAGGAGCTAGCGCGCCTGCCGGTGACTGCGCGAACTCCCGAACAAATCTACCCTCGATCCAGGTCTGGCAGGCGATGTAGTCACCTTCACTGACGATTATTCCTCGCCGAATCGAGCGATCGTCGAATGCCGCGCGAATGGACTTGAAGTAGTTGGCAAGATCTTGGTAGCCGACCTCAAAACCGTCCGGGCCGTGGAAGAGGAACTTCTCGGTATCGAAGTACGAGTCGATCTCAGCCTGATCGCCTCCCAAAACCTCAAGTTCACCTGCCCTTATCAGCCGCGCTACGAGTTCGTCGCGTGTTAAGGCCATAACTTCTCCCTTGCGAGCCGATGCGGTGGCATAGCCTTTCATCGTGGTCTCCTTGGCTGGAACGTTGGTGATAGGGCTCGTGCCGGAAACGGTCGTGGGTTTACCCACGCCGATAGGTTATGGCTCTTCCATTAGGTTGACAATCCGTCCAATATCGAATGAACTAGTGCAGAATTACCATGAATACTTCCCGGCCCTCTCTGGCAGAGCTGATCTCATTTGCGACTGTTGCCGCTCACAAGAGCTTCAGACAGGCGGCCGATGAGCTTCGCGTGTCACCGTCCACACTGAGCCACACGATCCACGCACTGGAAACGCGCCTTGGCGTGCGCCTGCTGCACCGAACAACCAGAAGCGTCGCGATGACGGAGGTTGGCCAGGCGCTCCTGTTGAGAGTTCAACCACTGGTCAAGGATCTCGACACGGCGCTCGGAGATATCGATAACTATCGCAGCAAACCGAGTGGCGCGTTGAGAATCAATTCGAACCTCATCGGAGCCCGTGTACTGCTGCAAGTCGCAGTGCCAAAGTTTCTTGCTCGCTATCCGGAGATGCGTCTCGATCTGGTCACGGAGGGACGCCTGGTGGATATCGTGGCGGAAGGGTTCGATGCCGGGATTCGGCTCGCAGAAAGTGTTCCGAAGGACATGGTTGCGGTCGCTCTCGGCGGCACTGATCGATTCGTCGCCGTGGCTGCTCCCGCGTACCTGAAGAAGCGCGGTGTCCCGAGGGTGCCCTTGGACTTGTTACAGCACTCGTGCATCCGCTATCGAATGCGAAGCGGAAGGATCTACCACTGGGAGTTCGAGCGCCGTGACCAGGCGGTGGACGTTGATGTACCTGGCCAACTCACGCTGGACGAGGATAGGTTGATGTTAGATGCCGCGATCGAGGGTCTCGGGATCGCTTTTGTTCCGGAGCGCGCCGCGAATGAAGCTATTGCGAGCCGAAAGCTTTCCGTCGTGCTTGATGATTGGTGCCCCCGGTTTCCAGGGCTGTGCCTTTACTATCCAGGACACCGGCAAGTTCCGGCTGGGCTTCGCGCGTTTGTCGATGTGCTGAAGGAGGTAGCGCCCCGACGTTAGCGGTTTTTTAGCGGCTGCGCACAAAACCGGGTTCCTGCGGCAGGCAAAGCTCGCGCCATAGTCGCGCCCGGCCCGCTTTGTCAGGGCTGGTCGGCTTACCATAAATGCGCTGCAGAGCAACCTGCTCGCAGGCTGAAACCTCTCTTCTGCAACTCAAGGGGCGCTGGAGTATCCTGTGGTGCCGCATAGAACAACTCGAAGATTCAGGCTGATGGATGCATCAAAAGCAACGTTTAACCGGCAACAGCCTTGCAGCGGGTTGCGGGGGTCGCACCCGGCTAAGGTTCGAAAGCAGGAAGGGGAGGGCCCCAGGTGATCATCTCTTCGTCGCAAGCCGACTATCCATCCCTCGCACGGGCACAGCGCATTTCCGAACTGCTGCGCACGGCGGCGCTCAGTCCAGGAGACGCTGCGCGGGAATTGGAGATCGATGAGTTGACTGTACGCGGCTATTGCACGGGTCAGCCGGTACCGCGGCATGTCACGCTGGCCATTGAGCGTCTGGTTCATCTCCGAACCATCAAGGTCTATCACATCGCCAAGGCCGAGGACGCGGTCGCCGTTTTGCATAATGGCTTCCGCGACGGCGTGGATAGCGGAGTGCGAGTCTCAAACAGGTTGTTGATCCATCTGTCGCACATGAATCCGAATGACATGGCGTGTTTTCAGATGAAAGTCTCCAAGGAATGGCTGCTGCGGTACGAGTGCAGCGATAAAGGGCACGGTTATCGCGAATTCCTGGTGCCTGCGTTTGAACTCAACGTCTTTCCGCGTCGGCGACTGCCCGACAAGGAATGGCTGTCAATGCCCTGGGGCCCTTAATCCGTTCGGTTTGGTTCCGCACGATGTGCTCGCCGGAAAGGTTTTGCCGGCGTGTGCGAGCTTCAACTCCTTGACGATCCGCTGGTCGACGGTTCGATTCCGTCACGTCCCAACTCCTTTAGAACCCCTCGACGTGCGCCTTTGTACCTCAACTTCAACTTTCACGTGGCGCACGCCGCTTTCGCTAAGAAGGTCGGGATTGGTCCACATTTCCCTCCGGGCGAGCCGCTTGAGTGCCCGCTCGAGTGTCCTGTCATCTCGGGAGAGGCGGCGACCTGTGTCACTTACAGGCTCTGATGCTGTGGGCAATGCTGGTGTGCTGTTGGAATCGACCGTGCGGTTGACTTCTTGCTGCACGAGAGACGGGATTGAAGAGTTATCCTTGCCGGCTTCGCGTGCGCGCGTCACCTCTTGGTCGGAAACAGGCACCACAGCTGCGGAGGCGAAGTTCGAGCGCACCTGGACGGCGATCTGCTTCGCAGAGATCGGGTCGCCGAAGAAACCCAGCCGAAGAAAATAGCGGGAACGACCGTCCCGGCGACATTCTGTCGCGTAGAGCGTATTTGCTTTGAATATAGCGAGCGATGGCACACGGCTGAGGTCGATCGGCTGCGCCGACCACTGGAGCTGCACGGCAAAGGAGACCGGTGCGCCATGAACAACAGCCTCCTTCAAAGCGTGCCGAGTACCCGTGTCCTCGGGGCGGACCAACGCGATCTGATCGCAATTCCTCTCATCAACCTCGTCTCGGCCTCGGACAACACCGCGCGTTTCCAGAATTTTCAGGACCTGTGTGTCGCTCAACGATTTATCTTCGGTCGCCGTAAGGTCGCTCTTCTGGGTAACCCTTGGTTGAGCATCAGCGACCGGAGACCCGGGTGCCTCGGCATTGGACGGTCGCAAGAACGCGGTCGGCGCGATGGTCGCGATCGCGTTCGGGAAACGGCCACGTACGCCTTCCACCCATTTCTCGGCATCCGCCAGCGTCTCGAAGTACCCCATGTGGAGGTACAAATGCTCATGGCCATCCGGCTCACACTCACGACTCGTGAAGAATGTGAAGGGCTTCAGCTGCGGTGATTCGGGCGGCCGAATGGACACAGGTCCAGGCAGCCGGCACAAGGTGAGCATGAAATGGCCAGTAGCAGACCGGGCCCCATGCTCTGGATTGGTGTTCGACCACCCAGCGGGTCGTGCCGATGTAGATGACATAAGCTCTCCCTGAAGCGAACGTTCGAATCACGGTCGGGAGAGCGCTCGGACCTAATGCAGGCAGGCTTGCACGCTCACACCTGGGGTGGAGAGTGGCAACCCCGCTGTCTTAGGCCGTTACGCCCTTAGACCGGTGGCTTTGCGTCCCCGTCTTTCGAACGGGTTTGCCCTTGTCGGTACCAGGCGCGGTCTCGGGGGTGTCGCCATTTGGAGTCGTGTTATGACTCGCAGAATGGATCACGTCGCGAGATCGCGTTGTCATAAGAATGGGCGCTTCGGGATCATATGTCTAGCGATATGGCACGAAAAGGTCGCAGCGAGGCGCTTCCGAAGCAGGCATTCGAACTCGGACCTCGAACGTGCGCCTCAGTCCTCCACCAGCGGCAGGGCGATGTAGGAAGCGTCCTTGGCCGAGTGATACACCCGCTGCGTGGCCTTCCGGTAGTCCTCAGACTTGGCCGAGAAGATGTTGGGAACAAAGGTCTGGGGGTTTCGGTCGTACAGCGGAAACCAACTCGACTGCACCTGCACCATCAGGCGGTGGCCCGGGAGGAACACGTGATTGTTAGGCGGGAGCTTGAATTCATAGGCGAGAGGTTGGTTTGCCTTGATGGGATTGGGTGTTACGAAACTTTCCCGGTAGCGCCCCCGCAGAATGTCCATGCCTACGGCGAGCTGATAGCCGCCCATCTCCGGTTGCGCATACACCTCGTCCGGATACACATCGATGAGCTTGACCACCCAGTCGCTATCCGTACCGCTGGTGGAGGCCACCAGGTGCACCACCGGCTGGCCGATGATCCGCAGGGGTTTTGTTAGCACGGCCGAAGTGAAGGTGATGACATCAGTGCGGCCGGAGGCCTCGCGCTGATCATCGGTTAGCCATTGCTGCCAGGTCTGCCCGGGCGCGTAGCCGACCTGCTGAATGGGCCGCGCGCGGAACGGCACGGGGCGCGCGGGATCCGAGACGTATTCCGTAAAGGCCGCTCCGCCGGCCGGCACGTCGAACCCCAGCTTGTTACCCGGCTGCAGGTACAGCGCCTTTGTGCCGCGGGCACAACCGGACTCGCAGCTCACCGGCCAACGATCCAAGCGGCGCCACTCGTTGGTGCCGGTCTCGAACGCCGTCACTGGGGCCACATCCGCTGCCGGTGCGCCGTCCTTGAGATACTGCGCCAGGAATGGTCGGAGCACGTTCTCGCGGAACCAGCGCGAGGTGTCGCCGCCGAAGCGCAGGTTCCCCAGACTGCTGCCGTCATCGATGGCCTGGCCGTGATACCACGGCCCCAGCACCAGCTTGACCATGTTGCCGCTCACGTCCTTCGGCTTGATTGCCTTGTACACAGCAATCGCGCCGTAGCTGTCCTCGGCATCCCACAAACTGTGAACCAGCATTACCGGGACCTTGAGCGGCTGTGTGGCCAGCAGCTTGTCGACCGCCTGTTCGCTCCAGAAGGCATCGTAGGCTGGATGCGCCACGATCTTGTTCCAGAAGCCGATCTGCTGCATGCCATGGCTGCGTCCCAGCTCGCCGGCAGAGCCTGCCTGCAGAAACAAGTCGTAGTCATCGTGATAGCTCGACCACCACTTGATGGTGTTATCGCGGCTCGCCTCCTGCTCATAGATGTACTGTGCGTTCTGCTCGCGGAAGGCACCGAAGTGAAACCAGTCATCGCCCATCCAGCCATCCACCATCGGGTTCATGGGCACGGAGACTTTTAGTGCCGGGTGCGGATTGATCAGAGCCATCAGCGGCTCGAAACCGTCGTAGGAAATGCCCATCGTTCCCACCTTGCCGTTGCTCTCCGGGACGTTTTTCACGAGCCAATCGATGGTGTCGTAGGTGTCGGTGGCATCGTCCACCGGCGTCGGGTTCTGTGGACCGTGCACCGGGCGGTTCATCACGTAGTCGCCCTCCGAGCCGTACTTGCCACGTACGTCCTGCATGACGCGGATGTAGCCGTCCTCGAGGATCACGTCAGTGGCGTTGTCGTAGCCTTGCAGCATGGGACCCAAGTGGCCGCTATGCGTATGGCCGGTAAGTTCCTTTGCCTCGTAGGGCGTGCGGGTGAGCAGCATGCCCACGTGCGATGCCCCCTTGGGTACCATGATGATGGTGTGGAGCTTCACGCCATCGCGCATCGGAATCATGACGTCGCGAAGGTCGTACTCCCAGCTGTCGGTGACAGGAGAGAAGTGGCTCGGAGTTTCGCTCGGGTACTGTGGGTAAAGAGGCTTTGGCGCATCTTCGGCGCGAAGAGCGCTGCTGGCGACGAGAACAAGAGCGATGAATATGGTAGCGAACCTGGTTTTCATGGCATCCCCTGCTAGCCTTGTGGGGATACTCTAGCGGTAAACCGGGCCGCCAGGCATTTGAGCCCTCGCCGAAGCGGCGATAGGCGTACCGCATTGTCAGGATTTTCGTAGCTAGCGCCCTTGGGATGCCAAGAGCTCGCAATGAAGTAACATGCCGCTCGCGCGTACTACTTGCTTATCTGCTGCAACGCGCCGACCCAGTTCTCCACGTGATAGGCGGACGCGAGCTTCCCACCTTTCACCGTGAACACATCGATCGACATGGTCTTAAAACTCTTGCCGGTTGGCTTCGCTCCGAACAGCTCGCGTTCGGGTGTCCCGGTGGCTTCGCCGCGCACCACGATCTGATCGCCGGAAACCAGCAGGTCCTTGATCGTCCAGCGCAGATCCGGAACCGCCGCGCCGATCGTCTTGAAGAGGTCCGCCAGTTGGTTGCGGTTAAGCCAGTCCTCGTTAGTCGAATAGGATCGGTAGTCGGGATTGCTCGCCTTGGCCAGGAGCGCAGCCACATCCTTCTTCGCCGGCTGATTCAATGCATCATAGAGAGGCGCCACGATCGTTCTCGCCTGTTCCGCCGTGAGTGGCGCAGGAGCACCGGCGATGGGCTCGGGAAATGAATTGCCGAACATCGGCCGCCCACTCAAGGACTCCGCTTGCGTCGCTTCATCCTGCAGGACGTCCCAGTGCTCCATGAGCACACCGTCCTTCATGATCAGGATGTCGGCAGCGACCCAGTTGTGCGGTCGACCGTGACCGGAAAAGCGGCCGTGCAGCATCACACGGTTGTCTTGCGCGAAGATGAGGGAGTTGTCGTATCGGAGCGTGGGAGGCGCTGCCCGAACCAGATTGAATAGACCGTCGCGGCCAGGTGGTATGTGCGCGCTGTGCTGGATGTAATCGGCCGACCAGAATCTTTCCGCTGCCTGGTAGTCGCGCCTGTTGAACAGTGTGTCGAACGCTTGTAGCACAAGCTTCTTATTCTGCTCAGGCGAATTGGTGCTCATTCGATCCTCCGTTTGGGCGCTGTGGGACTTGTGAACGAGCGGCGATCAGGATTAGTCGGACCAACCCGGCGCCCGCCGTTGGCTTAATGAGAAAACACCACCACGCTACCCGTTACCAGCGCACGGGGATTGAAAGCATGGCGGCCGTGAGAATCTTTGCGGCATCGCACAAGAATTCGGGGTCAAAGTGCCCCTTCCGGCCGGCGAGAGTGGCCTCCAACTTGCGCGCGGACCTGACTGACGCTAAGCAGCCGTGCGTCCGCGGGACTCTTCCCTCGGGATTTTCCCAGGGGTGTATCATCGCCCAAATTCCCGCGATTCAAACTAACGAGACCACGGGGTTGTTAACACGGCTCACACTAGCAAGGGGGTTCCTATGCGAGTTGGTCAACTTTATATTGCCGTTGCCGCGATAAGCTGCTTCGCAGCGAGTTCGCCAAGCTTGGCCCAGCAAACGTCAGAAGTTGTGGTCGAAGCACCGCACGTGGAAGCGACGACGGTGAAAGGGGCACCGGCGCTCTCGATTGTTTACAAGGTCAGCTATGCAGATCTGAACATCGGCACAAACTCGGGGGCGGATGAGTTGAAGAAGCGCATCAAGGACAGCGCCACCCAGGCTTGTGCGCAGCTCAAGAAGCTTTATCCGACCTCTGTTGAAACCGATCCGCCCTGCGTCAAAGCTGCGATCAAGAACGGGATGGCGCAAGCCAACAAGGCAATTGCCGCCGCGGAGCAGGCCGCAAAATAGAACGGCAAGCGCGGAAGCAGACGGCGCGTCGGTTAATCCAAGGTCTACGCACCGTCGACTGCGCTGTGAAGCGCCCGCATACGTACGGGCGTTCTTTCCCGACACGGGCTCACCACCCGCGCCGTCGCCCGTGGCTTAACGATTCGCTGGCGACCGGACACTCGCCGGGAGCCTGGATTGGCCCTGCTCGATCTGCCCTGAGACTATCTCGGACCCTCCACAATCCATCGTAGGGGCGAGCATGTCCTCGGGGTCTCGAACTGAAAACGTGCAGCGTTTGCCGGGCTCGCTCACCGCACCGGCTCGTAAGTTGCGGCGAACACCTCGGCTCTGCAGGGATACACGTCGCCTTTCACGCCGCGAATGATCCAGTCCGTGAGATCGGCGCGCAGCGTGCCAGCCGGTGTCGGGATGAGCATGTGCGGCCTACCGCGGTGCTCCCCGGTGCGGTTGGCTCCGGTTTCAATGTCCTCGTAAAACCATTGTGGGGCGATCCATGCAGGCAGTTCCTCGCACTGTCCGGCCGGCATGAATTGCCATGCCTCTACAACGAACGGTTTCCTGCGCCAGTGGCTCACCGCAACTCCGGTGCGATGGAGGCGTGAAAGTCCCGCCGATACTCGGCGACCTTCGGCATCCGGTTCAAGGGTATTTAGCTTACTCCGCCGAGGAAAGCACCGCCCGCGATTGACGAAATTTTCTTGCCGCTACTACGCGGACACGGGGCCGCCGCGCTGGAGCAAGGGGCGGGTGTCGGCCCAAAACCAATGGGATGGACGCCCCCACCCTCAAACGGCATCAGCGTGCCAAAGTGGAAGTGTTAGCAGCCACTTAAACGAGGATGGGAGCGTCCGTCATGAATATTACGACTGTCGGTATCGATCTGGC
>Ga0210394_10002332_pt1 | contig 26267 bp, 26 predicted proteins | sample IncBWC12MmetaG_FD_160121 | JGI IMG/M metagenome (GOLD analysis project Ga0210394, IMG submission 160121) | Forest soil microbial communities from Barre Woods Harvard Forest LTER site, Petersham, Massachusetts, United States - Inc-BW-C-12-M | ecosystem: Environmental > Terrestrial > Soil >...
GGCGATCCAGGAGTGCTATTCCGCGAGGGTTGGAATCCCGCTGCAGTTTTTTGACGCGAAACACAACGTGGAGAAACGGGAGGACGCGGAGTGTGAAGCGAAGAACAGAAGGGTGCCCTTATAAAAATAGAAACACGAACAGTATCACCCTGGAGTCGCGAGTGTTGCACGAAGAAAAAAGTGGAAAATCTAAGCGCAAAACTAAACGATGAATACTCTTAGGATTGAAGAGTGTTCGATTTTTTTGCTTTTTCACTGTCATCAAAGGCTTGGGCAATTCTCTTGAGTCGTCCCTGCCAGTCCCACATAAATCCCCAGGCACGGAACGCATGAAGTCTATATTCTGACTGCCAGACCTTCAGTCTGTGTAGAAATCCTCCGTAAATCACCAAGCGCTGAGACCCGTTCAAATTCCCAAAGGCAACGAGCGGAAGTTGGGGATCGACGGTGAGAAATGATGGAAATAGCCCTCCAGAGGCGAGGATTTCATAAAGATGCTCTGCCATCGGAACCGTTGCCTGCAGGTCCTGTGCATAGAGGTCTGGTACGTACTCAAAGGTAATATCTGCTTCGCTCTTGTTTGCTACCCACTCCTGCAGCTGAGAGAGTTGGGGTTGGTTCGTTCCTAACGAGGAATTGAACTCCAGCAGCAGTTCGAGTTGCGAGGAACCTTCCACGAATTTATTCAAGTTTCCGAAATAGGTCCCCCACGCCGCAGCGACGCGTTCACTCCAAAAGTATTGGGCTCGACCTTCAGCTAACTCACCTGCTACAAACGGAATGGCTGCAAAGGGCCAAAAAACAATTGGTGTTTTTACGTCACGATGCATTCGATTTGCCGTGACCCGAGTCACTGCGCGCGGAAGAATAGTGCCCAGGAATGGCAGTCGGTTCCGTAAGACTGCGTAAGTAGCAATTGCTCGAATGCCGATATAGGTTTCAAAAGCAGGCCTCCACCAAAAGTATGGAAACTCTTTCGTTCCGCCGTACATCTGGAAACGAACTAATCGTCGGCATGCGTTAAACGTTTCTTCGAGAAGATCTACGACCGCTCCTAACCATCTTGAATCCGCGTTGTGCTTGACCACCAATAATCCTTGCTCGACCACCGAATCCAGCGCCGGCAAAAACTGATTTGTCTGAAAATTATTTAGGTTCTCAAAGAACTGCACGAAATTGCCGTTAGATGTGGAGACGTCCGCATTGTCCCATCCTTCAACTAGTGTTTCTCGACACACCTCCAACAACATATCGAATCTACTTTGGTCATTGGTCCCAATCAGTTCCACGATAAATGTGCGGAACTCATTCTTTGGACCCACCAGTAAACTAAATGTTGGTATCACTGTCGTCGGTGATTTTGCGGATCGCGCTTGAGGATTTAACTCAAGAAAATGGGCAACGCGCTTTCTGGCTTTGTCTTCAGCCTCTTCTTCATTCCTTAGCCTGTACATCAAATCGATATCCGCTCTTTTTGCGCGAACCGTATCGGTGTTTTTCTTAACCCAAATATCCCCTTCTTCGAGTTTCGTCTTCCCCTTTTCCGTTTGGCCTTGCTTGATCACGACGATTGGTCGGGGCTGATTCTGTTCCAGCACAATCAGAACAAAAGGGATTTCGTCGTCGGTGGTTACCTTGTAGGATTGAAACAACGGCATCGGATCGAGGTAAATACGCAAAATTTTTGACAGGTTGGCCGCATCATACTCTTCGATATTTGTAACTGGATAGAACTTTTTCTCTCTGGGATCGCCGCCAATCACGATACATCGCTCGGTGCTGAGCTCACAGTTCGCGACTGCTTGCACGAACTTAATGAAGTCCAACCGTGCGTCTAAGTTGTCCCGTCCCAAAGCGACGGATCGCTTGAATTCATACTGGGCTTGTTCGCCGCCCTGCTTGAGTAGGGATTGCGCTTCTTGCCTATGCGTTTCGATTCGGTCCGAGAGGCGAGCCTGTACTTCTTTGTTCTGTTCTGATTCCGGCATCGTCTGAGTAGCATATATCACCTGGTTTTAGAATCCCTATCCCGTTGAACGTCGCGGTACGGCACGAATGCCGTCATGGATAAATGAAAACGACCCGAGATCAAACGTCGGGCCATTCGCAGTGATGGCAGGATTTTCCTGGGAAAGCGAATCCGAAAAGAAAACAATTTTACGGGCCTCGAAAATGGACGCTAAAAATAAGTTGTCGGATAGGATTACACTTCGCATGCGACACAGCCTGTTCAAGTATTTCACTGATCGCAAATGGGCGGAGGCGTTTCTCAATGGAGAGGTCTTATTCCGCTCGCTCTCCTACTTCCGCGATTACGAAGACAAGAACGTCAGGGGCGACCACAAGGAAGGAGTTTCCGTCTTCCGTCCGGGAGGGGGGTTGATCGTCACCAACCACACTCAGGGAAGGACATTTACGATGACAGATTCTGCGTTCGAGGCGATAGCAAACCAAGAAGATATTTTCGCGTTCTGCGTTAGTAGATCGTTGACCGACGAACTTTGCAAAACGTTTGGGGCGGTAGTGAGCGTTGAAATTCTAAAAATCCCAATCTTGTGCGAGAGGATAAAGAGTGCTCTGCCGGAAACCGCCACTTTTCGCGCAGGACGGGTCGAATACTACGATCCGAATGATGCTCCGAACCCTCGCTGGGCGTTGCCAGACCAAATCGCCTTATCCAAGTTCGAGGGTTACAAATGGCAGAACGAGTTCCGATTTTTGTTTTCGCTCACTAATGCTCTTCAGTTCGAAATAGGTTCCCATCGCATAGTGATGCGCGAGGGCGCTCAAGTTCCGAAGCCGGATGAACATCACGAATACCTTCTGAAAACACGAAGCCTTGTCGACATCTGTCGAATTCATGAGTTCTGAGGTTCTGAACGGGTCTGTTCGGTCCCTGTTTTGGTGGGTTCCTGAAGTCCATTCTGGTTCGCGTGCCGAGTCCACCTGGACAACTACTTTCGTTTCATTGATTTGCAACATGGCACAAAAGGCCGGTTTTTAACAATAGCTGTAGAACTCCTTCGATCGACCGGGAGCATAACCTTAACAAACAAAAGCGCTTACAGATAGGTGAAACCTAATGCTAAAATGTAACGTAAGCCCTATAGACAACACTATGGTTTGACTGGCATTATCTGCGTCCGACGAACTATGTCGCTAGGAATCGCATTCAAGGGACCCGAGGGTATTGTGCTTGCCGCGGACAGCAGGGCGACACTTCATGCCCAGGTTCAGACACCGCAAGGGCAGATGCTACTGCCGGCGTCGTTCGACAATGCCACAAAACTCTTGAAGGCGAGTGGCCAAGACCACGTTGGCGCTATAACTTACGGAGCGGGGGCAATTGGGCTGAATGAGCCGAGAACGCCTCATAGTTACATGCCTGAATTTGAGGCGTCGCTTCCGCCCAAGAAGCGTCTTGGCGTGGAGGATTTTGCTAAGAAGCTTAGCGACTTCTTCACGGCCAGATGGATTGCCGGAGGAATGCCCAACCCCGCGCCGGCGGGACAGGATATGATTTTCCTGGTTGGCGGATACGACCCGGATGCAGCTTACGGGAAGGTATTCGAAATTTACGTACCTTCGAGACCAGCGCCGCGCGAACTGATTCCGGTCGGACAATTTGGAGCGGTGTGGGGTGGACAGGCTGAAATAGTCACGCGGCTGCTCAATGGATTCGACCCCGCGACACCTCACGTTGTTCGGGAATTCTTGAAAGTGCCAGTCCAAAAAGGGCAGCAAGGACAGCCTGATCCACTGGAAACTGAACTAAAAGCAAAATTCACTGCAAAGATTCCATGGCAGTTCCTTCCGCTTCAAGACTGCGTGGATCTTTCAATTTTCATGCTGCGGGCCACGATCACCCTGCAAAAATGGATCGTCGATGTAAGAGGGGTGGGAGGAGCTATTGACGTGGCAACCATCACTCGAACAGAGGGATTCCAATATGTCCAGCAGAAACAAATTGCTGGAGAAATGAGGCAAATCAATGACTAGACCTTTCGGAACCTGCATTGCGACTACTGAGGACTGGCTCCTGGTCTCGGAGGGCCAGGGCATGAAATTGATGGCATTCGACCCAGCGTGCTTATCGCTAGCGCGAAGTATTTCTTATTCCACCGTGATTTCCACTTCCGGACAAGAGAAGCGTTTCGAAGTGCCCTCGGCTCGCAGATCCCTGCGCAGCAAAGCGCGAGAGGAAATGAGTGACTTCGACCGCAACTACTCCTGGTAATTTAAGCCCTGACGAATTCTACGATGCGGCTCCCCTTGAGCCGCATCTTCTTTATCAGGGGGAAATTCTTGTCGACCTTCCCATCCTGTATATGCCGAAGCCAAGCAGGTGGCTACTGCTCAGAACCTGGAGCGGCAAACGCCTAGACGAAGCACTCAACTACGGCGCCGTGGGCAACAAGGCCAAGGTCCTTGATTCCAATCAGAGCAAAGAAGAATGGCGAGCCGATCACACTGGTGACTTCGCTATGGCTATTTTGGATAAACGCCCGATTCTAGTTTTGAATCAAACCTGTGATCTCCAAAATAACCACTTCTTCCAGGTTGCCCCGATTTTCCCCGCTGAAGCGCGAACAGACGACCTCGAGAAATTAAGAAGCGGGAATCTCTATTCAGCATTCTGGTTGAAAGAGCATCCGCCTGAGATACCGGTTGAGAGTTACGCAGATCTTGAACTCATGCAAGCCGTCCACAAAAGCTATATCAATAGAATACTTCCCGGCCAACACTTCCGGCTAAATCCACAACGCGCTCGCGAACTTCAGAGAACAATCACGCGCTACTTTGGCCGGCCGAACTCATTTGACTCACGGTCGGACATCGTTCCGAGAATGGGTATCTACCTTTGTGTTCGCTGCTTCTACATGAACGCGCATGTAACGTCCGCGTCTCTCGCAGAGGGTGAAGATTTTCCAATCTGTACAACGTGCAGTGGGACGCAGTGGGTATTTAAGGGTCTCTGAAGTCAATCTAGTTTCATCCGTTTAAGGGAAGGCCGATACCCCTACCAACCGGGCCCCTTCGTTTTTTCGCGAAATCCCTCTCGCAGAAAAGCCGGCAATTGGGATCGTCAATCCGGCTCACAGCTATTCGATCGAATCCTTTATTCATACGATTTTGTCTGGCGCTCAGCCTCCCAACACTAAAACTACACTAAAACTGAATGGCGAGCGGACGGCGATCCAATTCGGGCGATGCGTTTTTACTGGGAAAATGGCGCGCCCGGAGAGACTCGAACTCCCGACCCTCTGGTTCGAAGCCAGATGCTCTGATCCAACTGAGCTACGGGCGCGTGAAATCATTATATCTGTTGATATCCCTCTCAACCAACCGTTTGCATGGCGGAGACTAATTCGGGAATGTCAATTTTGATGAGGGTGCCCTGGCCGGGGCGGCTTTCGATCTGTAGATGGAAGTCGGCGCCGTAGAGAACGCGGAGGCGTTCGCGGACATTGCTAAGGCCGATGCCTTCGACGTAGACGTGAGGCATTTTTTCCTCGGAGATGCCGACGCCGTTGTCCTCGATTTCGATGTGCAGGCGGCCGTCACGATTTGTGGTGCGGAGCTGGATTTTGCCGCCGTCAAGTTTTGGCGCGAGTCCGTGTTTCAGGCAATTTTCGACGATCGGTTGAAGAAGCATGCTGGGGACAAAAGCTTCGAGAGTTTCTTCGTCGATTTGTTTGATGATGTCGAGGTTGTCCTGGCCAAAGCGGGCGACTTCAATATCGAGATAGTCGTCGATGAATTCGAGCTCTTCGCGCAGCGGCACGAAGGTTTCGTGTTTGCGAAGCAGGCGGCGCAGAATGTTGCTGAGCTTGAGGACCACTTCGCGCGCGTTGTCGGGGTCGAAGCGGATGAGGGCTGAGACGGTGTTTAGTGTGTTGAAAAGGAAGTGCGGGTTGATTTGGCGGGACAGCGCGTCCATGCGCGCTTTGAGCAGGAGTTGCTGGTGACGCTCGAGGTTCATCTCGATGCGCGTGTTGTTCCAGATTTTCAGCGGCGCGGCGACGGACATTAGCGTCGCGATCACCGTTAGGACCAGCCACCAGTCCCATTGCGAATGAATCGCGAAGAGCCAGTGGGGCTTTGTCGCCTGCCGCAGGGCTACGCGGCCGAGCTCTAAACCAACGCACACGCCAAGAGGCGCCATTTCCCAGGACAACTGGCCTTTTTTCAGGAGGCGCACCACGGCTTTGGGAATGTTTAGAAAAGTGAATGGGCCGAAGTTCCAAAGATCTTCTTTGTTGGGAATAGCTTGGCGGATCAGGCCGCCCAACAATCCCGCGGTCGACGCGGCCGGCATGGCAAGCCACTCATGCCAGACCAGCGCTGGAATGGTGATGATTGCCCCGCCAATTGGCCCAACCACACGACCGCCCAGCAATCCCATCAGAAACGCGCCTTCCAACGACAAATCCGCAAATGCGTAGGCGGGCCCACCCACGAGTCGCAGGGTCACGCCCACGATCAGGGCAGGCGTCATGAAGAGCATTAGTTTCAGTTTTTGATCGGGGTCGCGCTCTTCGGTGAACAGCACACGGCGGAAAGTGTTCCAGCGCGCGAGCAACGCGGCGATGGAGGAGGCCACGCCCACCTTCAGCAGCAGGGTGAAGAGGAGGTCGCGAACTGCTGTGGCTTTATCCATCGTTGGTCTACGTGGGCGTCTTCGCTAACGCTAGCCAATCACAGCCGCGATGTAAAGTGTCTCGTGGCGTACCTGATATACTTCTGGTTTCACATGAACAAAAAATCACGAGCAGACAAACAACGCGAAAAAGCAGGGCCAACCATAGAGCTTGTCGCACAGGCGGCACTTCCCACGCGGCATGGGCGCTTCACGATCTACGGATTTAAGGGCCGAGGTCCGTTGGACGAAGCCATTGCGCTGGTGCGCGGCAAAGTCGATGGAAAGAACGCGCCACTTGTGCGCGTGCACTCGCAATGCCTTACCGGGGACGTGCTTGCCTCGCTGCGGTGCGATTGCCGCGCGCAGCTGGAGCTCTCGCTCAAGAAAATCGGGCAGGCAGGGTCGGGAATTCTGCTTTATCTTCCACAAGAGGGCCGCGGCATCGGGTTGATGAACAAGCTTCGCGCGTATCAGCTTCAAGATGGGGGAATGGATACAGTCGAGGCCAACGAATCGCTGGGGTTCGCTGCGGATTCACGAGACTATGATTTTTCCGCGCAAATCCTGAAAAAACTTGGGGCCAAGAAAATCCGGCTGCTTTCCAACAATCCGGAGAAGGTTCGCCAGCTCGAGGAGTCCGGAATTCGCGTGGTGCAGCGCGTTGCGTGCCAGCCGCGCATCTCGAAAATCTCTCGTGCGTACCTTCAAACGAAAAAAAATAAAATGGGCCACCTTCTCGAAGGACTGAAATAAGTTTGAAATACAGCCAGGAACTCAGCCGATGACACCCACTATTTCGCAACGCGTGAGATTCTCCGCTTCGCCGAATACACTTTTCGAGATGTACATGGACTCGAAGAAGCACTCTGCTTCCACTGGAGCGCCGGCGAAGTTGAGCCGGAAGGTGGGCGGGGCCTGGAGTGCGCACGGCGGAGCTATCGGCGGCAAAAACCTGCAAATCATTCCTGGAAAGCAGATTGTGCAGGCGTGGCGCGCTGGATTTTGGAAGAAGGACGAACTGTCCGTCCTGATCATGACGTTTGAAAAAGCGCCGGGCGGGGCGGTCGTGGAGATTGTTCACGTGGGCGTGCCGCATCACGATCAAAAGGGCGTTCGCAATGGCTGGCCCAAGTATTACTGGAAGCCCTGGAAGAAATACCTCGCAGCGAAAAAGAAGAAATAGCGCTTCGTTCTTAACCACCACCGACGAATTGCACGATTTCGTAGCGGTCGCCAGGCTCGACGGGAGTCTGCGCCCAAGCGGGGCGAGGAAGAATTTCCAGGTTTCGCTCGATGGCTACGCGGCCGGAATCCAAGCCAAGCGTGACGAGCAGATCGGTAACCTTCGCGCCGGGATGCGCTTCGCGCTTTTCTCCGTTCACTACAATCGAGATTGCCGTTTCCATCGCCATGTTTAACTCGCAATCTGAACGCCCACGCAAGTGCTGCGACTACGCCGTGGGTACGCGCGGCCGCGCCTTCAACTGAAATTTCAACTGGCCTTTCGAATCCGCTTGTGAAGCCTCGATGACCAGCGCGGGCTCGGCTCCGGCGAGCCGCGGCATATCAAATTCCAGCCGTGCCTGGCCATCGGGTCCCGTCTCGGTCGAAAATTCCGTGACATCCGCTGCCCCATCGATGCGCGCGGTTACTAACGCGCCAGCGATAGCTTCTCCATTTTGCTTTTTCCGGACGGCAACATGCAAATTCGCGCGCTTCCCTACCAGCCAGCTTTTCGCGTTAATCAATTCGAGCGCAAGCTGCGGAGCAGGCGACGCATTCGAATGGGCCGCGGCACCTTCCACCTTTGCAGCAGGGTTTTCTTTAACCGCCATGGGAGGCGCAACGAGGTGCAATGCGCCGCTGCGAATATCTTCGGTCACGGTGCGATGCTGATCGTCGATGCGTTTTCTGAGCGACTCTTCGCGTGCCGGATCCAACGGAAGCAAATCAATATAATTGTTTGTGCGGCGATGCAGAACGCGGCCGCGGCAATAGACCGTCGTATCGATCAAGGCGTTCGCTGTGCCTCGATCTTCGGTCTGGACGTGATAGACCGACTCGCCCACTTTTACATCCGTGTTATGCCCAAAGAGCATTCAGTTCGTCCGCTTCCTTGGCGGCCGCTCGCCGCTAATTTTGCCGCCAGCGCGCGCCGCAGGATTTTTCTCTCGCCATTTGACCGACTGGCGGTTGAATGGATATTATAGCCCTTCGCTTATGACAGATTCAGGCTTACAAGCGTACGCTCCGCTTCTTTTACACCTGCTGATTGCCACGGCACTGGCTGGGGCGCTCACAGCTGCGTCGGTGCTTGTGGGCTGGCGCCGCCCTAGCCGCGCCAAACAGCAACCCTACGAATGCGGCATGGAGCCCACGGGCGACGCCCGCGCGCCGGTTTCCGTTAGATTCTATTTGGTGGCGATGGTTTTCATTCTTTTTGACGTGGAAGCCATCTTCTTGTATCCGTGGGCTTACATCTACCGGGACTTTATAAATATGTCCCCGAGTATCGGGATGTACGGCTTTCTGGAAATGATGGTATACATCGCCATACTTTTGGTGGGCTACTTCTATCTTTGGAAAAAAGGCGCGCTGGACTGGCATAAGTATTAGGCCGCGCCTGAGGGCTTCGTAACGGTGACCGAGAATACCAGCCAACGCGCTAGTGTTGTGGCCGAGCACCTGCGTGCGTGGAATCCAAACGCCATCGAGGAAGTGATTGAATTCCGCGGCGAGACGACGCTCGTGCTCCCGCGCAAAATCTTGCGTGCCGTCGCCGAGCAGTGTCGCGATCACGCGGAGCTGCGATTTAACCTGATTAGTGATGCCACTTGCGTTGACCTGTATCCTCGCGAACCGCGCTTCGAATTGAATTACCATCTGGTTTCAATTCCTCGCCGGGACAAAATTCGCCTCAAGGTTCGCTTGTCTGGGTCGGACGCGGTGGTGGATACGTTGGTTCCGGTGTGGCCGGGGGCAAATTGGCTGGAACGCGAGATTTTTGACCTTTTCGGCATACGTTTCACGGGGCATCCGGACTTGCGGCGCATCCTCCTCCCAGACGACTGGGAAGGGTATCCGCTGCGGAAGGACTATCCCGTCGGGGGTTATCGCGACGTGCCGATGGTCACGGGATTCAGAAAGAGCTCCGTATGACGACTGTTGAGACAGCCACCGGCGCAACAAAAACGATGGTTCTTAACATGGGGCCGCAGCATCCTTCGACCCATGGCGTGCTGCGTGTGCTTCTGGAGCTGGATGGCGAGACGGTTGTTCGAGCTGTCCCTGACCTCGGTTATCTACATACCGGGATCGAGAAGAGCTGCGAAGACAAAACGTATTCGCAGGCCATCACGCTTACCGATCGGATGGACTATCTCAATCCGCTTGGGAACAACCTGGTGTATTGCCTCGCGGTAGAAAAATTGCTGGGACTGGAAGTTCCCAAGCGCGCGCAGTGTGTTCGCGTGATGATGGTCGAACTACAGCGGATTTCTTCGCATCTGGTGTGGCTTGGAACGCATGCCATCGACATGGGCGCGATGTCTGTTTTCCTGTATTGCTTCCGCGAGCGCGAAGAGATTCTAAAGATTTTCGAGCTGTTCGCCGGGCAGCGCATGATGACGAGCTACATCCGCATCGGCGGTCTTGCGCTGGAGCCGCCGGCGGGCTGGCGCGGGGCGGTCGAGCGCTTCCTGAAGATGATGCCCAGCCGCATCGATGACTACGAATCGCTGCTAACAGGCAACCGCATCTGGATGGGGCGCCTGAAGGGCGTCGGTTATATTTCCCCGGAAGACGCTGTGGCCCTGAGCATGACCGGTCCCACGCTGCGCGCGGCTGGGGTGGCTTACGACAACCGCAAGGTATTCCCCTATTCCAGCTACGACGAATTTGAGTTTGACGTACCGACGCGGACGGAGTCCGACTGCTTCGCGCGCTACATGGTGCGCGTGCTGGAAATGCGGGAGAGCTTGGAGATCGTACGTCAGGCTATGGCCAAAATCACGGATAGCGGACCCATCCGAACCGAAGCACCGGGTATCGTTCCTCCAGCGCGAGAAAAAATGAAGACGGAGATGGAAGCGCTCATCTACCACTTCAAAATTTTTACGGAAGGATTTTCGCCGCCTCCGGGCGAAGCTTTTGCGACCGTGGAGTCGCCGCGCGGCGAATTGGGCTGCTTTATCGCCAGCGATGGTTCGCCGAAGCCTTTGCGTGCGCACTTCCGTTCGCCGTCGTACATCAATCTGCAGGCGTTGCCTAAGCTGGTGACCGGGCAGTTGATTTCCGACGTGGTGGCGTGCATCGGGACCATTGATATCGTGCTAGGAGAAGTCGATCGCTAGCAATCGTGGCAGTTGTAGTGGCGCAGCATGCTGCGCGAACGCGGTGCTAAGGGGAAACTGGTAACGGGATGGAACTGACTCCACAACTCGCCACGAGATTCGAGAAACTACAGAACGCCTACCCGTTCAAACGCAGCGCGCTGATTCCCATGCTGATGTATGCGCAGGACGAATATGGCTCAGTAAGCGACGAAATGATCGCGGAAATCGCGCGGCGGCTGGATCTGAACAACGTTCAGGTCGAGGAAACTCTCGCGTATTACTCCATGCTTCACCGCAAACCCATGGGCAAGTTTCACGTGCAGGTTTGCACGAACGTGGCCTGCATGCTGCGCGGCGGCAACGAAATTCTGGATCGCGCCAAAAAGCGCCTGGAAATCGGGCACAAAGAAGTCACCCAGGACGGCGTGTTCTCCCTCGAAGAGGTGGAGTGCATCGGCGCTTGCACCGGCGCTCCCGCCATGCAAGTGAATTACGACTTCCACGAAAATCTGACGCCGCTCAAGTTCGATCGCATCATTAAGGAATTGGATGGTGGTAAGGTGCCGCCGCCTGAGCCGGTCACTGCCGGCGCTCTTCATCCGCGGGAACCAGGCGAAACGCCGCTTATCAGCAGGCGCTGGGGAATTAAAGATTCGCGCAAGATCGATGTCTATTTGCAGCACGACGGGTACAAGGCGCTTGAAAAGGCGCTGAAGGAAATGACGCCGGAAACGATCATCGACGAAGTGAAAAAGTCCAGTTTGCGCGGGCGTGGCGGCGCGGGCTTTCCGACTGGCATGAAATGGTCGTTTGTGCCCAAGGATTCGCCGAAACCGAAATATTTGATCTGCAATGCCGACGAATCGGAGCCGGGCACGTGCAAAGACCGCCCGTTGCTGGAGATGGATCCGCATCAGTTGATCGAGGGCATGATCATCGCCGGGCGATCGTTTGGAGCGCATCGCGGATTCATTTATGTACGCGGCGAATATCGCTACGTGCTGGACATTGTGGAAGCCGCTGTCGTGGAAGCCTATGCGCACGGTTACCTGGGCAAGGATATTCTCGGCTCGGGATTTGATTTCGACATACTCACGCATACCGGTGCCGGCGCTTATGAATGCGGCGAAGAGTCCGCGTTGATGGAATCGCTCGAAGGCAAGCGGGGCTATCCGCGCATCAAACCGCCCTTCCCTGCTGTCGTCGGCCTCTATGGCTGCCCGACCATCATCAATAATGTCGAAACTCTCAGCTCCGTCCCGGCCATCATTCTAGAAGGCGGCGACGCTTACGCTAAGCGCGGCACTCCGAAAAATGGCGGCACTCGGCTGTTGTGCGTCGCGGGCCATATCGCGAAGCCCGGTATTTACGAAATTCCTCTCGGGATGAACATGAAAAAGTTCATCTACGAAATGGCGGGGGGAATTCCCGGCGGGAAGAAGCTCAAGGCCATCATTCCAGGCGGAAGCTCCTGTCCGATCATGACTGCCGACGAAATTGATATTCCGATGGATTACGACTCGGTCGCCAAAGCGGGCTCGATGCTTGGCTCCGGCGGCATGGTCGTCATGGACGAAACCACCTGCATGGTGGACATGGCGCGCCGCATCATGCATTTTTATGCGCACGAATCCTGCGGCTGGTGCATCCCTTGCCGCGAAGGCACGTCCTGGCTGAAGAAGATGCTCGATCGCTTCCATGCAGGCTACGGCCGCACCGAAGACATCGATATCATGGGCGAGCTTGCGAAAAACATGCTGGGCCGCACGTTCTGCCCGCTCGGAGACGCCGCTGCGCTTCCAACGATCAGCATCGTCCAGAAGTGGCGCAACGAATTCGAAGATCACTTGCACGGACGCTGTGCGTACAAATCCGCGGAAACGCTTGTCGGCTCGCGTTAGGAATCCATGGCAGAAACGAAGCTAGTTACGCTGAAGATTAACGACCGCGACGTGCAGGTTCCTCCCGGCACGTTGGTGATCGAAGCGACGCGCCGCATCGGAACAGAAGTGCCGTCGTTCTGCTACTACCCTGGGCTTTCGTTGCAGGCTGCCTGCCGCATGTGCCTCGTCGAAGTGGAAAAAATGCCGAAGCTGCAGACGGCGTGCACGCTGATTGCGACCGAAGGCATGGTCGTTCGAACGAACACGGATCAGGTTCGTGGTGCGCGCAAGGCGATGCTGGAATTTTTGCTTACCAACCACCCGCTCGATTGCCCGGTGTGCGACAAGGGCGGCGAGTGCGAACTGCAGGACATGGTTTTCCGCTATGGCGCGGACACCAGCCGCTTCGTTGAAGAAAAGATTCACCGGCCAGAAGAGAAATGGTCGGAGCTGGTTTATTACGATGCTCCACGCTGCATTCTTTGCTTCCGCTGCGTTCGCGTCTGCGATGAAGGCATGGATGTGAAAGCGCTCGGCGTGGGCATGCGCGGCGCAAACAGCATCATCATTCCGAACCGCGAAGATCATCTCGAGTGCGAAGAGTGCGGCATGTGTATTGATATTTGTCCCGTCGGTGCGCTTACGAGCGGCACGTACCGCTACAAAACGCGGCCGTGGGAGATGACGTACGTCTCGACCGTTTGCACTCATTGTTCGAATGGCTGCAAGACAACGCTGAGCGTGCGCAATCACGAGATCATGCGGGCGAATAATCGCGACCTCTCCGGGATTAACGAAGATTTTCTGTGCATCAAGGGCCGCTTCGGCTTTGATTTCACCAAGCACCCCGAGCGCATTCGCCAACCCATGGTGCGCAAGGGCGACAAGCTCTATCCCGTCTCCTGGGAAGAAGCCGCCCAGACCGCGGCAACGCGGCTCAAGCAGGTTTACGACGCGGGCGGCAAGGATTCTATCGGCTTCATCGGCTCAAACCGTACTTCGAACGAAGAGAACTACTTGTTTCAGCGCATGGCGCGCGCCACGTTTGGCACGAACAACATCGACCATCACCGCACTGTGGATTACACGGGGCTTGTCACTGCGCTCGGCGACAACGCCAGCGATTCCCTGCTGACCATGAAGCAGTTGGCGGAAGCCAAAGCTGTTCTGCTGGTTGGCAACGATCCTACGGAGCAGAATCCGCTCGCCGCCTGGCAGATTCGCAAAGGCATTCGTCACATCGGCGCGAAGCTTTTTATTTTAAATGCGCGCGAGATCAAGCTGAAGCGCAAGGCTACGCAATTCGTGAAGCTCGTCTCCGGTCAGGAAGCAGCGGCTATTCGCTTCATGGCTCACGAAGAGGGACAGCTGCCGAGCAATCTTGTCGAGCAGCTTGTCCAAGTGAAGGCGGCGCTCGATGCCGAGCCCGATGTGGCGATCGTTTTCGGCGCGGAAGTGACGGGCGCGGAGATCGCGCAGCTTGTGGCATTCGGTTCAAAACTGCATGGCAAAGTTCGCTACATGGCGCTCGGCGATTACGCAAATTCGCGCGGAGCAGCCGATATGGGGTTGCTGCCGGACCGCCTGCCGGGATACGCGCATGCGGACGATTCGGCCGCGCGCGAAGGATTCGAACGGCTCTGGGGAGGCGTAATTCCATCGAAGGCTGGACTAACCGCGCCGGCGATGGTAGACGCAGCGCAAAATGGCAAGCTCAAGGCGTTGTACGTGATGGGCGCAAACCCACTTTCGCATTTTGGGACGCTCGGATTTGGACGCGGCAAGCTCGAACTGCTGATTGTTCACGAGATGTTTTTGACGGAGACGGCGAAACTGGCCGACATCGTCTTCCCGGCCGCGTCGGCTTACGAAAAGGAAGGCACTGTCACCAATACTTCGGGCGAGGTTCAGCTTTTGCACAAAGCCGCCGAAGTGATGGGTCCGCGCAGCGACTTCGATTTGCTGCGCATTTTGTCACATCAGCTGGAAAAGCTCGGACTTGGTAAGGCGTTCCACTACAAAGCGCCAGCAAACGTGTTTGAAGAAATTCGCAAAGCTGTTCCTGGATACGATGTGCAGGCGGCGGGATTGCTGACCGGCGGCGCGGAACCCACGCACATTCACGTCGCGAAGAATGGCCACGCACCATATGACGTTCCCGTGGGCTTGATTCGCTCCGCGCAGGACACGCTTTTCACGAGCGGCACGCTTGGCCGCTTCTGCACCATGATGGAATCTCTCCCGGAGGCAGAAGCCAAACCGTGAGTTCTCTTCTTCACTGGATCCTCGCCGAACTGGAAGCAAACGCGGCGATCGTGATAGCGATCATAAAGATTGCGCTTCTGCTCTTCATTGTTTTGACCGTCAACGCATATTTAACGTGGTTTGAACGCAAAGTCGTAGCGCACATGCAATCCCGCTGGGGACCCCATCGCGTCGGGCCACATGGATTGCTGCAGCCTCTTGCGGATGGAGCGAAGTTTCTTTTGAAGGAAGACCCGACGCCCGCTGGCGTGGATAAGTTCACATATTTTCTCGCGCCACTCATGGCATTGGCGCTAGCGCTTACATCCATTGCCATCATCCCGTTTGGACCTGATCCGTTGCCATGGACCATTTTGGGCCAGACGGTGTACCTCGGTATCGTGAACCTGAACATTGGGATTCTTGCATTGTTCGCCATCACCGCGCTTAGCGTTTACGGTGTAGCGCTCGCCGGCTGGTCTTCGAACAGCAAGTACCCGCTGCTCGGCGGACTTCGTAGTTCAGCGCAGATGGTGAGCTATGAGCTTGCGCTAACCATGTCCGTTGTCGGGGTGCTGCTCCTCGCGGGCAGCTTTAATCTGCGCGACATTATTGGCGCTCAGGCGCACCATCCCGAGTTGGGCATTTTCGGCTGGAACGTCTGGCCACAAATCCTGGGATTCTTCTGCTTCTTCGTGGCTGCCGTCGCGGAAACCAACCGCGTCCCGTTCGATCTGCCCGAAGCGGAATCCGAACTGGTCGCTGGATTTCATACGGAATATGCCAGCTTCAAGTTCGCGATGTTTTTCATCGCGGAATACACAAGCATGATCACCGTTTCGTGCCTGTGCACGATCATGTTCTTCGGCGGATGGCTCTCTCCCTTCCCTGCCAGTTGGACGTTCACTCACTATCTGCCCTCAGTGATTCTGATTCCGTTTGGATTGTGGGTGATTTGGGACGGCATCCGCTACGAAACGATTTTTGGCCGCATCATTCTTCCTGGCGTGGGCACTGCCATCACAGCTATTGGCGCGGTGCTTATTTTGTTCCCGCCACTGAACGAGTTTGTTCAAGGCCCGTTCTGGCTGCTGGCAAAGATTTTTGTCTTTTTGTTTGTGTATGTTTGGATGCGGGGCACGCTTCCGCGATTCCGCTATGACCAGCTCATGTCCTTTGGCTGGAAATTGCTGCTGCCCGTTTCGATCGCGAATGTAATCATCACCGCCTTCGTCATGCTTCTGCGAGGTGCGCGATGACGCCGCAACTCGCGATTTTCTTTGTACTCGCAGCGATTGCCGTGCTTGGAGCGTTGAGCCTTATCTTGCAGCGCCATCCGATTCATAGCGCGCTTTCGTTGATTGTTGTGATGATCGCGTTAGCCGGGCTTTACCTGCTGATGGGCGCGGAATTCGTCGCCGCGGTGCAAATCATCGTCTACGGCGGCGCCATCATGGTGCTATTCGTGTTCGTCATCATGCTGCTGAATGCCGGCGCTGAAGAACGCACGAATGTTTCAAAGCTCGCGGGCGTCGCGGGGATTCCCTTGGCGGGTGCGCTGTTAATCTTCCTGGCCGTGGCTATCTGGCATTCGAACGAGACCGCGCAAGCCGGCTTGCAGTCGGGCACGCTGGCCAATACGAAAGACATTTCGATAATGCTCTTTAAGGATTTTGTTTATCCGTTCGAACTGACTTCCTTTCTCATTCTCGTGGCGATTTTGGGCGCGATTGTTCTCGCGCAACGGGAGAAGAGCTGAAGATGGTCCCGACGAGCTACTACCTGATTCTCAGCGCCGTATTGTTTGGCCTTGGCGTTGTGGCGTTCGTGTTCAAGCGCAACGTCATCACCATTTTCATGTCCATCGAATTGATGCTGAACGCTGTCAATCTGGCGTTCGTGGCCTTTAGCCAGTCCATGCACAAGCCGGATGGCCATGTGTTCGTCTTGTTCGTGATCGTCGTGGCCGCGGCGGAAGCGGCCGTGGGGCTGGGAATCATCATTCTCACAGCGCGCAACCGGCAATCGCTGAACGTCGAGCGCGTGGACTTGCTCAAACTCTAATGCCCATACTCGATCATCTGTGGATCATTCCGCTGCTGCCGTTGCTCGGCTCGACCATTAACGGGCTGTTTGGCGGCAAGTGGCCGAACAAGGTCATCAATGGTGTTGCGCTTGGCGCGACGGGTTTGTCTTTCGCCGTCGCTCTCGAAGCCGTTCGTGAGTTCACGCAACTCTCTCCCGAACAGATCCCATGTGTGAAGCAATATTTTACATGGATTACCGCCGGAACATTCCGCGCGGGTTTCGACTTGCAGTTGGATCAGCTTACCGTAGTGATGCTGATGGTCGTTACTGGAGTCGGCTTCCTCATCCACATCTACTCGACCGGTTACATGGCACACGAGGGCGGCTACTACCGCTTTTTCTCGTACCTCAATTTGTTCATGTTCTTCATGCTGATCCTGGTTTTGGCCGCGAACTACGTCCTGCTTTTCGTCGGGTGGGAAGGCGTTGGCCTCTGCAGCTACCTGCTTGTGGGCTTCTATTTCCTGAGAAAATCCGCGGCCGACGCTGGGAAAAAGGCCTTCATCGTCAATCGCATCGGCGATTTCGGCTTCATGCTAGGAATGTTTCTTCTCTTTCGAACCTTCGGAAGTCTGGATTTCGTAACCGTCTTCTCCAAGGCCGCACCGATGCAGGCTGACGCGATGGGCCAGTTCGGCGTCTTAACCGTTGCTTGCCTTCTGCTCTTTGTCGGCGCTACCGGAAAATCGGCGCAGATTCCTCTTTATGTATGGCTACCGGACGCGATGGAAGGCCCTACGCCGGTCAGTGCGCTGATTCACGCGGCCACCATGGTTACCGCCGGCGTGTACGTCGTCGCTCGTTCACACGTACTTTTCCTGCACGCCCCGACCGCCATGCTTGTGGTAGCTATCATCGGCTGCGCCACCGCGATCTTCGCGGCCACCATCGGCATGGTGCAAACAGACATCAAAAAAGTTCTCGCGTATTCCACGGTCAGCCAGCTGGGCTATATGTTCCTCGCGTGCGGCGTCGGCGCTTTTTCGGCGGGCGTTTTTCATCTAATGACGCACGCCTTTTTCAAAGCGCTTCTCTTCCTTGCCGCCGGCAGCGTGATTCACGCCATGGGCGGCGAGCAGGACATGCGCAAGATGGGCGGCCTGAGCAAGAAAATCAAGTGGACCTACATAACGATGCTGACGGCAACGCTAGCCATCTCTGGTGCTCCGCTCTTTGCCGGCTTCTTCAGCAAAGACGCCATCCTTCTCGCTACCTTCCAGAGTGAAAACGGTGGCCCCAATACAGGCCACATCCTCTATGCCATCGGCTTGTTCACCGCCCTGCTGACTTCCTTCTACATGTTCCGTCTCATCTTCCTCACCTTCTTTGGCAAGCAGCGCTACGACGAGCACCACGTTCACGTGCACGAATCGCCGTGGAACATGCTTGGACCGCTCGTCATTCTCGCAGTGCTCTCGATTTTCGGGGGATGGTTTGCCCTGCCCTCGTTCTGGGGCGGCCAGGACTATTTCGCGAATTTCCTGGCGCCCGTCTTCGCCGGTGGAGAGTCCGCCGCTGCGGAAGCTGCGGCCCATGCTCTCGAGTTGCCTCTGGCGGGTGTCGCTATCCTCACTGCCTTCGTCGGTTTCAGCGTGGCGTTCTGGCTCTACATTCGCCAGCCCGGCAAGCCCGATGCTCTCGCCAAGTCCATGCACGGCGTGTACACCACTTGGTTGAACAAATACTACGTTGACGAACTTTACGCCGCCGTCGTCGTGCGGCCGCTCGTGTGGATTTCGACCAACATCCTTTGGAAGTTCGTGGACGTGGAGGTGGTCGACGGCACGGTGAACGGCATTGCCACTGGGGCCTCGGCATTGGGCGATAAGGTGCGCCACGCGCAGTCCGGAAACACGCGCAGCTACGCGGTATGGGTCGTCATTGGTGCTCTCATTGTCATTGCGGTGATCTTCTTCTGGCCGAGCAGCAAGCCGGTCATCGGGATGGTGCGCTGATGAACAGCGGACATTTGCTCACGGTCCTCATTTTTCTTCCAGCTGTGGGTGCATTCGCCCTGCTGTTTCTGAAGAACGAAGATCATCTTTGGATCCGCCGCCTTAGCCTGGTAGTCGGGATTGTCGAATTCCTTCTTTCCTTTCTGCCGGTCTTTTCCGTGTCCCCAGGCACTAGCGGCTTGCAGCTCCAGGAATTTCATCACTGGATTTCTGTCCCGCCCATCAATTATCACGTTGGCGTCGACGGCATCAGCGTCTTTCTCGTCCATCTGATTACCTTCCTCACGCCTGTCGGCATTCTGGCCTCTTGGAACGACATCAAACATCGCGTGAAAGAGTTCCACATCATGCTCTTTCTCCTGGAAGTTGGCGTCATCGGTATCTTTCTTTCCCTTGACCTGGTGCTCTTTTTTGTCTTCTGGGAGATCGGGCTCATTCCCTTGGCGTTGCTGATCGGCATATGGGGCCACGAACACCGGATCTACGCCGCGGTAAAGTTTCTTCTCTACACGATGGCGGGATCGATTCTTATGCTTGTCGGAATCGTCTGGCTCTATCACCTGAGCACAGCCGTTATTCCCGGCGGCAGCTTTGATCTGCCTGTTCTTCAGCAGATGCTTCAAAGCGGAAGCCTTGTATTGAGTCCGCGAACGGAGATGCTGCTCTTCCTCTCGTTCTTCCTGGCCTTTGCCATCAAGGTGCCGCTTTTCCCGCTGCATACCTGGCTGCCCGATGCACACACCGAAGCGCCCACAGCCGGCTCCGTGGACCTCGCTGGTGTCCTGCTAAAGACCGGCGCTTATGGCGTCATCCGCATCTGCCTGCCGCTATTCCCTCTTGCATCGCGGCGTGCTGCGCCCTACGTCGCCGTCCTGGCCATCATTAGCATCATCTACGGCGCGCTGGTGGCTCTGGTGCAGCCAAATTTGAAGAAGCTCGTCGCCTATTCATCGGTCAGCCACATGGGCTTTGTGATTCTGGGCGTCTTTTGTTTCTCGGATATTTCCATGCAAGGCGCGGTTTACGTCATGCTCGCCCACGGTATTTCCACCGGGGCGCTTTTCCTTCTGGTGGGGATGCTCTACGAGCGCCGTCACACGTTTGAAATTTCCGAGTTCGGCGGCCTTGCAACCCCCATGCCTCGCTTTGCCGCGTTCTTTCTATTCGCGGCACTCTCTTCGCTCGGCTTGCCCTTGATGAACGGCTTTGTGGGAGAGTTCCTAACCCTGCTTGGCACTTATCAAGTGCATTGGGATTGGGCTGCTTGGGGCGCAACCGGCGTCATTCTTTCGGCTTGTTACCTCTTGTGGTCGTACCAGCGGGTTTTCCTCGGTGAGGTCACCAACAAAAAAAATCTCGCTGTCCCGGACACCAATTCCCGCGAAAAGTGGGTTCTCGTGACGATGTGTCTACTCATGCTCTGGCTGGGAAATCATTCGCCCTTCTTTACGCGCCGCATCGCTGGCCCCTGTAACGAAGTCATTCAACAGATGAGGCGTGATTTTGCCCGCGAAGCGGTAGCACCGCCAAAGGTAGCTCCGCCTCCAGCGAACCGTCCCGTTGCCAAGACTGGTTCTGCCGAACAAATCTCGCTCGAAAGGCTCGGAACCCGCTAAATGTCTGCGTTCCCCAGCATCTCAGACTTGCTCCACGTCTTGCCGGAACTGATCTGGTGCGTCTTTGGCGCGTTCCTGATGGTGCTCCAGCCTTTCGTACGCAGCCGCAAAGTCTTGGCGTTTGTCGCGGTTGCCGGAGCGCTCCTCGGTATCCTCGGCAACTTCTATTCTGTCCACAATCCGGGGGCCGCGTTTTCCGGACTTCTTGCCGCCGATCCGTTCAGCATCTTCTTCAATCATCTCGTCGGTCTGATCGCCATTCTTGTCATTCTCGCCGCGGCTCCCTACCTGGAGCGCGAACGCCTGGGCGATGCAGAGTTCTACGCCCTGGTGCTCTTCGCCACTGCGGGCATGGCCGTTCTGGCATCCGCGCAAGAGTTGCTCACCGCATTTGTGGGCCTCGAATTGAGCTCCATCTCCAGTTACATCCTTGCTGGCTATCGTCGCGACACGCTGAAATCCGGCGAATCCTCGATGAAGTATTTTCTTCTCGGCTCTTTTGCCACTGCCTTTTTTCTTTACGGGATCGCGCTCGTCTTCGGTGTCACCGGCACCACGAATATTCTGAAAATGGATGCCGCCGATCAGTCGAGCACTCTCTTGAAGCTTGGGCTTGCCCTAATTCTTATCGGGCTGGGTTTTAAAGTGGCCGCCGCACCGTTCCAGATTTGGACTCCGGATGTTTACGAAGGCGCGCCGACTCCGGTTACTGCGCTCTTCGCCGCAGGGCCAAAGGCGGCGACTTTTGCTTTGCTACTCAGGATCTTCGCAAGCGTGCCCGCGGCCACCCATTTTTGGTTCTGGGCTTTTTGGATTCTCGCCGTGGCCACGATGTTTGTGGGCAATCTTGGCGCCTTGCTCCAAACCAATGTCAAGCGAATGTTGGCCTATAGCTCAATCGCCCATGCAGGCTATATTCTTGTCGCGTTCGCCGCTGTCACCGACTTGGCCACCAATTCGGATGTTGGCGCAAGCGCGGCTTACGCCGCGGTGCTGTTTTATCTTCTCACCTATGCTTTAGTGAAGGTCGGCGCTTTCACCATCGTTTCGCAGTTTGGCGGAGCGGGCGAGAAACATCTTTCGTTCGATGACTACGCAGGTCTTGGACAGCGCCAGCCGGTGGTTGCGGCTGTCCTCGCGCTTTTCATGCTCTCGCTGCTTGGCTTGCCTGTCACTGCAGGATTTCTGGGCAAGTTTTACATCTTCAAAGCTGTATTGGATTCGCACCTGATCTGGCTTGCGGTGCTCATGGCCGTGAACAGCGTGATCGGCGCTTACTACTACATCCGCCTCATCGTGGTGATGTACATGCGCGAGCCGAGCGCTGAGACAGCCGCCGCTGCTCCCGCGCCCTTCCCCATGACGGTCAACGTTGTTCTCGCCATAACCACTATTGGCACCCTTTACTTGGGACTGATGCCCAGCCGAATGATTAATTTCCTGATGCAGGCGAATCTCATCAACCGCTAGTCTGCTATCTCTAAAATTGCTTTGTCTCCGCTCGCCAAATCAGGCGATCTGTTAGGGTAGGACCCATGCGCCCCCAGCCCCTCATCTGTGTCACGGATGTTGCAGCCAGCAGCCAGTGGTATCAGCGCCTGCTGGGCTGTCGCGGGGCTCACGGCGGCGGGCACTATGAGCAACTGGTGAAGGAAGGCCAGCTCGTCCTGCAATTAGACAGTTTTGACGTCGAACATCATCACGGCCCCATCGGCAATCCGGCCAGCAAACCCTACGGCAATGGTGTGCTGCTCTGGTTCGAGGTGGATGACTTCGACGCGTTGATGCAGCGCGCTGGCGAAATGGGCGTCGATCTCGTGCTGCCCCGCCATCGCAATCCTCCCGATGGCGACGGTGGCCCAAATCACTGGGAGTGCTGGATGCGAGACCCGGACGGCTACTCCGTGGTCGTCGCCAGCCCCTACGGAACCGCCGACGACACCTGGCGCCCCGGCCCCGATCTATTCACATAGCCCCCAGTGACCACGTTACTGGTGATGTGCCATATCGGGGCTTAACCAATTGACAGAACTAATACGCCAGCGTACGTTCTTCCGAAAGCTCTGTTCGGATGGAGCAAACGGAGTAGTCATCTATGGCTAGGCGCAGATTCTTGTCACAGTTGGTCAGTCTTCCTTTTCTAGCAATGGGTGCGAAGCCGCAGGAATCGAAAAAAGTTCTGAAGATCATGATGAGGAGCTCCTGGGGAACCGACGACCCGACCCGGGCCTCATTTGTGTATGCGCATGCGCTTGCGTTGTCAGACGCAGGTCACGAAGTTCAGATATTCCTGACTGCTGACGCCACAAACCTGATGCGCAAAGCCACGTCCGATGCAGTGATTCCCATTGGTTGGCCACCGCTCAGTGAATTGCGCGAGAAAATCGTCGCCAAACACATTCCTGTCTTTTCTTGAGGAGCTTGCTCCCGAGCCCGTGGGGTTTCGGAAAATGATCTCGCCACTTGGAGCGCGAAGTTCGGTAACCCAGCCATCTTTGTTTCTCTAGTGGAGTGGGCCGATCGCATAATCGCCGAATAGGGCCGCATTGCAGCAGCCTCCTGGTCCCAGTAAGAACTTCTCCGGTTACCCGCCTTACCTGGACGTAGCGACAGCATTGTAGGCCTATCACGAAAAGACTGCTTTCCAGGGTTACGATACTGGCATCCTCGGTTGTTACTTCCAGAGAGGATACGAATGCATTCAAAATCGACGAACGACGCGAAGGTGCGTGCGGCTACGACATATAATGCCGCGGCCGATTTCTTTGATGCACCCGCGCTTTCGTTCTGGGAGCGAATCGGTTCGCGAACAGTGCAGCGGACGTCGCTGAAACCTGGCGCGCGCGTTCTGGATGCATGCTGTGGCAGCGGGGCATCTGCCATTCCGGCCGCGAAGGCCGTAGGTTCAGGCGGGCGTTTACTAGGCATCGATTTAGCAGAAAACCTTTTGCGCCTGGCGCGAGGGAAAGCGTCGCAACTCAGTCTGACACAGGCGGAGTTCCGATTGAAAGATATCGAGGAGTTGGATCCTGCCGACGAAACATTCGACGCAGTGATTTGTGTGTTCGGTATCTTCTTTGTTCCGGACATGGCATCAGGAGTTCGTTCGCTTTGGAGAGTCCTCCGGCCCGGCGGCCAACTTGCAATCACCACCTGGGGACCGCGCGTCCTAGAACCAGGCAGTTCCGCTTTCTGGCACGCAGTGCGAAAGGAGCGCCCAGAACTCTACAAGAGCTTTAATCCGTGGGAACGTATCAACGAACCGCACGCGCTTGCATCCATGCTGCTCGAAGGAGGTGTCCACGCAGCAGATGTCATAGCAGAAGTTGGCGCTCAGCCGCTGAGCTCACCTGAGGACTTTTGGGCTATCGCGATGGGATCAGGCTATCGCGGAACTATCGAGCAGCTTGATCCAGAGGCACGTGTGCGCGTGCGGCAGGCAACGCTGGGCTACTTGTCCGAGCACAAAGTCAAAAGTGTCGAAACCAACGCGGTCTATGCGATCGCGTGCAAAGCATAGTGCACGCAGGTTTCGTAGGGCCGGACAGTGCAGAGACGCCGACAACATCCCTGAGTAAGCGCTTACCGGAAAACTGTCCTCCGGCCGCCTGCCGATTTGCCTTGCTTCTTTTTCATTCTGTGGTAGACTTGTTTCCGTAAGTCCTTGCGTACACACTGCGGCAGACCTTCTGCCGCTTTTTTCTTTTTAAGGCTCCCTACCCGTTGTTCAGCTAAGTCTTTTAGAATGAATCGTTCGAGAAATTCCGCGTTTTGCCGTGTTTTACCGGTTTTTCTGGCCCCGCAACCCCTTTAAAATGAACGTTTCCGGAAAATCCCTGCAAGTGTTCATTCTGCACAACTTACGGGAATCGTTAAGTCCTTTAGAATCCGTGTTTACGAAAAAACGGGGAGGGGGGGTGGCACAGACTTCAGTCTGTGCTCCAGCTCTCCGGCACATCCGCGCGCACAGTAACCTGCGCAACCCCAATTCCCTCATAGGGTTATTTCATACTTCTCTGGATACCCCGGGGGTGGGGGGGTAAACAAAAAGGCCCGGAAGCTTTCGCTTCCGGGCCTCGGAAATTCCGTGTGATGGATACCCGATTACAGCTTCGAGTAGAGGAGGAAACCCAACGCAAAGGTGAACAAGGTAAGCGTCTCGACGAACACGAGACCGAGAATCATGGCCGCGCGAACGCCGCCAGCCGCTCCCGGATTACGCGCGATGCCTTCGCAGGCTGCTGCCGCGATCCTGCCCTGTCCTAATCCGCCGCCGAACGCCGCGACGGCTACGCCAAAGCCAACCGCGATCACAAGCGTGGTTGGGTTGATTGGCGGCTTGGCCGCTTCTGGTGCTGCTTGAGCGAACGCCCCCGGTGCAAGTAGCAGCACCGCGATGATCGCTACGAACAATACAACTGCTAGCTTCTTCATAACTTCCTCCTCATGAATTGCCGCCAGGAGGTGGTTCCCGGACACCGTGCAGCCGGGCTCACACTGGAGCGGCTAACAAAATCGGAAACAAAAAAATGTCTAGTGCTCGTCCGCCGTGGCCAAGCCGATATACACGGCCGGCAAGATTGCGAAAACGTACGTCTGCACAATGGACACAAAGACGTGCAGGATAATGAACAAGATGGGAGCCAGCGCCGGAAATACGCCCAACACGATCCCCGCGATCGCAGACTTCGTCCCGGCCCAAACCGCCAGCCCCGTAAACAGGCCCAGAAACAATCCATAAATCAAATCGCTTGCAAAAATGTTGGCCCAGAGACGCACCGTCAGCGAGAGCAAGCGCGCCGCAGTGCTAATGATTTCCACCGGAAACATGAGTGGAGAGAGCCACCATACCGGCCCCGCGAACTGCTTCGCGTATCCGCCGGCGCCATGGTGCTTGATGCCCTGCCAATTGAAATAAACAAATGTGATGATTGCGCATGCCAGCGGAACGGTAACGTTCGCCGTCGGCGCACTCAAAAACGGAAACGCGCCAAAAAGATTCGCCAGTAAAATGAATATAGCGACGCTGCCAACCATGGGGATGTACTTTTGCCAGTGATGGCCGGCGTTTTCTTCCAGGACGTCGTTGATCCCGATACCAAAAGGGTTGGTGAACAACCATTCCGCGATCTGCTGCGAAGCCCCCGGCCGCTCGACCGACAAACGCGCCCGCAATGCAAGCGCCAGTATCGTGCCAACAACGAGCACCGTCAGCGCCATCACTACGTGCTCGGGGATGGGTGTATCGGGATAGCTCGGCTTGATGTGCAGAGCCGTTAGCAGCGCGAGGGCCGGCGCTCCCAGGATCTGATTTACGAGATGTGTCAGCCAGCTTACGTGATGTTCCATTCCCTATTCCGTCGGACGCAGGATTTCGTACACACTTGCCGTGATTGTCGCGGCTCCTAAAGCACACAAACCCACTACCATGCTCGCAAGGGGAACTTTCAGATATTCAAAAATAACATACACGCAGAAGGCTATCAAGCCGTAGCGGAACATCA
>Ga0210394_10002333_pt1 | contig 26260 bp, 19 predicted proteins | sample IncBWC12MmetaG_FD_160121 | JGI IMG/M metagenome (GOLD analysis project Ga0210394, IMG submission 160121) | Forest soil microbial communities from Barre Woods Harvard Forest LTER site, Petersham, Massachusetts, United States - Inc-BW-C-12-M | ecosystem: Environmental > Terrestrial > Soil >...
TCAAGGTGGAATAGACTGGGACGGGGGACGCAAGCCCGTCGGCGAGATCCCCAGTGAAGAGCTGCGGCATTCTAGCGATGGAATAGAAATACGTATTGTGTTGACTATTGTATGGGTCCCCCTAGTGGCGCGCGTGGAGTCTGGGGGATGGCGTTAACCCCGCAGTGTGTAAGCGCCGGCCGCCTGTTAGGCACGAGCTGAAATTCCGACTCGAGCTCCTATAGGTGTGGTATCGATAGTAATGAAGACAGTATGTACACCAGACCGCAAAAACTCGCCGCCGAATTATTCGGGACCTTCGGCGTCGTGTTCATAAGCGCGGGTGCAATCTGCGCCGACCAATCCCTCAGGACCGCGAACACCGGCGGCATCGGCCCCCTCGGCATCGCTCTGGCGTACGGATTGGCCTTTGGCGTCTTCATGACGGCCACGAGCCACATCTCCGGCGGTCACCTCAACCCCGCGGTGACGGTCGGCCACTGGGTCACGCGACGACTCCACACGTTTGACACGCTGACCTATGTGATCGCGCAATTGGCAGGGGCGTGCGGCGCCGCATACCTGCTGCGCTGGGTAGTGCCTGAAGAGACGTGGCGCGCGGCAGGCCTCGGAGTCCCGGACCTGGCCAACGGATTGACGCGCACGCCCGCGATGCTCATCGAAGGCGTGCTGACGCTGTTCCTGGTGTTTGTCGTATTCGCCACGGCGGTGGACCGGCCCGAGGCCCAGCGCGCGGTGGCGGGAATCTCCTGCGGATTCCTGATCGCGGCGGCGGTGATGTTCGGCGGGCCGTTCACCGGAGCGGCAATGAACCCGGCTCGAGTGTTCGGCCCGGCCCTGGCAGCTCGTCGCTGGTCCAACCACGGCGTCTATTGGGTCGGCCCGCTCGCCGGAGGCGTCGCGGCAGCGGTCATCTACGACTGGCTGTTTCCGCGCCCGCGCTAAACCGCCTATCCCTCACGGTTACTAAGCCGCAACCAGGCCGCGTCCGCCGCTTGTGGGCCAAGCGATTCGGGTGCTAGCGTTGGGTAGAACGCTCCCAAAGCGAAATGGTGCCTGATGGCATTGAGCATTGACGAACTGCTGCGGCGCGCTGTCGAACAGAAGGCCTCGGACCTGCATCTGAAGGTCGGCAACCATCCCTACCTGCGCGTGGACGGCGTGCTGAACCCGCAGGCGGACGTGCCTCGCGTCACGCCCGAAGAGATGCTCTCCATGGCCTTCAGCATGATGACCAACCGCCAAAAACAGAAATTCAAGGAGACGGCCGAGCTCGACATGGCCTACGGCGTGGCCGGCCTGGGGCGCTTCCGCGTGAACGTGTTCCAGCAACGCGGGAACGTCGGCATGGTATTGCGCGTGATCCCGACGAAAATTCGCGCGATGGACGAACTCAACCTGCCGCGCGTGCTGGACAGGATTTGCGAGGAGCAACGAGGTCTGGTGCTGGTGACGGGCACCACCGGCTCGGGCAAGTCCACGACGCTGGCATCCATGGTTGACCGCATCAACTCCACGCGCTCCGATCACGTCATCACCATCGAAGACCCCATCGAGTTCCTGCATCGCGACAAGCACAGCTTCATCAATCAGCGGGAAGTCGAGGTGGATACGGCAAGTTTCTCGACCGCCCTGCGAGCTGCCTTGCGTCAGGATCCGGATGTGATCCTGGTCGGCGAAATGCGCGATCTCGAGACGATCGCCACGGCCTTGCTGGCGGCCGAAACTGGCCACCTGGTCTTCTCGACGTTGCACACGCTCGACGCCACCGAAACCATCCAGCGCATCATCGCGGTCTTTCCGCCGCCCGAACAGAAACAGATCCGCTTGCAGCTGGCAGCGACGCTGAAGGCCGTCATCAGCCAGCGCCTGGTGCGCTGTTCCGACGAGAAGGGCCGCGTTCCCGCTGTCGAGGTGATGATTGCGACCGCCTACGTCCGTGATTGCATCATCAATCCCGACAAGACGCGGCTCATCCACGACGCGATTGCCGCCGGTACCAGCCAATACGGGATGCAGACATTCGACCAGTCCCTCTACGATCTTTATTCGCGCGAGCTCATCACGTACGAGGAAGCGCTCATCCGGGCGTCGAACCCCGACGATTTCAAACTGCGCGTCCAGGGCATTCGCTCGGCCGCCGACTCCGCCCGCGAAGAGATGGAACGCACCATGGCCGAATACGACCGCTCGGGACGCCGCTAGCTCCTTCTTTGCGGCCCGTGAATTGCCCATTCGTCGGAAACCTTCTATGCTGGGCGCAGGATGCGTCCTCCTCCCCGCCAAATCTCCGGTGAAGGAGAGCTTTATACCGTCGCGTTGCGCGCGCTGATGCGCCGCGCGTACTCCGTATTCGAAATGCGCGTTTATCTGGAACGCCGCGCCGGTGAGCCGGTCATGGCGCGCCGCATAGTCACGCGCCTCAAGCAAGAAAAGCTGATCGACGACGCGCGCTACGCGCTGGACTTCGCGCGCTACCGCGCGAACTCGCGCCGGCAGGGGCGTTACCGCATCGTGCGGGAGCTGCGGACCCGTGGGATACCGGACCGGCTGATCGAATCCGCCGTAGCGCAGATTTTCAGCGAGACGGACGAAGCGCTCGCGGCGCGAAAGCTCATCGAACGAAGGATGCGAAGCACGCGCGCGCCTCTCGATGAACGCCGCGTGGCGTCGCTCTATCGGATGCTCTTGCGCGCGGGATTCGAGAGCGAGATAATTCGCCGCGAGTTGCACAACGCGCGCCGCGCTCAAGCCGCGGACGCAACGCCGGATCTCGAAAAATATTCACCCGACGAGGGCTGAAACGCCCTCCTTCGGCGGGCGCTCGCGAGTGAAACGTCCGGCAGTCCCCGCGACCGCGTTGCCGGAGGCCCTTAGCCTCTGCCATAATGCTGTTTCACGAGAGCGCGCAAGACCCACAGACATGCTCACAGGAAACCAAATCCGGCGCACCTTTCTGGATTTTTTCGCGGCCAACGGCCATCGGCCGGTGCGCAGCGCTTCGCTCGTGCCGATTGGCGATCCGACGCTGCTGTTCACCAACGCGGGAATGAACCAATTCAAGGACGTGTTCCTCGGGCTCGAGCAACGCGATTACAACCGGGCCACGTCCGCGCAGAAGTGCGTTCGAGCCGGAGGCAAGCACAACGACCTCGAAAACGTCGGCTTCACGAATCGCCACCATACCTTCTTCGAGATGCTGGGGAATTTTTCCTTCGGCGATTACTTCAAAAAGGAAGCGGTCGGGTTCGCCTGGGAGCTGGTGACGTCGCCCAAATGGTTCGGAATACCGCTCGACAAGCTCTACTTCACCGTCTTCGGCGGCGCCGAGGTCGCTTCGGGCGTAGTGTTGGGCACCGACGAGGAGGCTGCGGGCTATTGGGTGCGCGTGGGAGCGCCTCGCGACCGCGTAATTCCTGTTCCGGGGCTGAAAGAAAACTTCTGGGCCATGGGAGACACGGGGCCGTGCGGACCGAGCAGCGAAATTTTCTTTGACATGGGCCCGGCAGCCTCAGACCAGGGCCACGCGGACTGCCGCTTCGGCTGCGACTGCGGTCGCTATGTGGAGATTTGGAACCTCGTGTTCATGCAGTTCAACCGCGATGCAGCCGGAACGGTGGCGCCGTTGCCGAAGCCCTCGATCGACACCGGCGCGGGCCTGGAACGCTTCGCAGCCGTGCTTCAAGGGAAAATCAGCAACTTCGATACGGACCTCTTCCGCCCACTCATGGACTTTGCGAGCAAGCTCTGCGGCAAGCCTTACGGCCAAGGCCGCGAGTCCGACGCCTCCCTTCGCATCCTCGCGGATCATAGCCGTGCCGCGGCGTTCCTCATCGGCGACGGCGTGATGCCCTCGAACGAGGGTCGCGGCTACGTCCTGCGCAAGATCATCCGGCGCGCGGTGCGTCACGGGCGAATGCTCGGGATCGACCGGCCATTCTTGTTTGAAATGGCGCAGCGCGTGGCCGAGGAGATGCGCGAGCCCTATCCCGAGCTGCTTGACTCGATCGCTCGAGTCGCGGGCATCATCCGGCATGAAGAGGAACGCTTCGCGCATACGATTGACGTGGGCTTGCGCAAGCTGGAGGAGGATCTGGCAGCCCTGGCTGCCGAGAAGAAAACCGCGAGCGCCCCGATCTATCCCGGCGAGAAGGCTTTTCGTCTTTACGATACTTTTGGTCTGCCGCTCGATTTCATCACCGACGTGCTGCGGGACCAGGGGATCGCGTTCGATCCGGCCGAATTCGACCGGGCCATGGAGGAACAGCGCACGCGAGCGCGGGCTTCGTGGAAGGGCGCGCACAAGGAAGTCGCCAGCCCTGCATATGCGAAGCTTGCGGAGACGCGCCGGACCGAACCGGGTTTCTACCAAGGCACGAGCGAGCGAGACTGTCGCATCGAGGCCATCGTGACTTCATTCGGGCCGGTGAACGAATTGCCCGCCGGCGCCGAGGGCGAAATCGTGCTCGACCGCACCCCGTTCTACGCCGAATCGGGCGGGCAGGTGGCCGACACCGGGACGCTGTGGAACAACGAGCGGTCGCTCGAATTGGCCGACGTGCGCGGCGCCTATTACCCGGTGTCCGGACTGATCGCACACCGCATCCTGGCGAAGGAAGCGCTGCGCGTGGGCGACCGTGTGGCCGGCGAAGCCGACGCAGTCCGTCGCGAACGCGACAAACGCAATCACACGGCGACCCACCTCATGCATGCGGCGCTGCGCAATATCCTTGGAACGCACGTCAAGCAGGCCGGATCGCTCGTGGCGCCGGACCGGCTGCGCTTCGACTTCACGCACTTCGCCGCCGTGGGTCCCGCCGAGCTTGCGGATATCGAGCAGCAGGTGAACGAACAGATTCGCCTGAACGCCGAAATCTTCACGGACGTGACCACGCTCGACGACGCCCTCGCCTCGGGCGCGCTGGCCTTTTTCGGTGACCGCTACCCCGATCAGAATGTTCGCGTCGTGACCATTCCGGACCCCGCTTCGCCTCGCGGTTTTTACAGCAAGGAACTGTGCGGCGGCACGCACGTCCGCCGCGCCGGGGACATCGGCGTCTTCAAGGTCGCCGTCGAGCAATCGGTAGCGGCCGGCGTGCGCCGTATCGAGGCGATCACGGGCGAAGCCGCACTAGCCGATTACCAGCGCGCTCGCGAACTGCTGTCGGAAGTAGCGCTGCGCCTGCATGTGGGCGAGGACGAAATTGGCGCTGCGCTCGAGAAATTGGCTCAGGGACAGAAGCAGGCCGAAAAACAACTGGAAGCCGCCCGCCGCAAAGCGGCCCTTACGAAGCTCGACTCCCTGCTTGAGCTGGCTCGTACCGTCAAGGACGTGCGGGTGCTCGCGTCGGAAATCGAGGGCATGGACCGCGAAGGCCTCCGGCAACTCGTCGATCCTCTGCGCCAAAAGATGGGCTCCGGCATATTCGTCCTGGGCACCGTGGAAAACGGGAGCGTGGCCCTGTTGTCGAGTGTCACACGAGACCTGACGAACCGCCTGCACGCGGGGAAGATCATTCAGTCCGTAGCCAAGCAAGTCGGCGGCCAGGGGGGCGGGCGCCCGGATCTGGCCGAGGCTGGCGGAAAAGACACATCCAACCTAAAAAGTGCCCTGGCTGGCGTTTATAGCCTCATTGACGGGATGCTATAATTGAGGGCAGTCGCAAACCCTATCTTGGTGGCAAGATTTGTTCACCTGGGAGAACTGTCGTGTCTGCCCGATCAGATCAAGCCAGCTATCGCTGCCCCTCCCTTTCGGTTGGGCCACGCCTCGCGATAGGTCTCTGTATGTTGCTGATTGTGCTTGGCTTATATGCACTTCCCGCACGTGGGCAGATCGCTTCTTACGTTGATGAGCGCGGGAATCTCGTTTTCACCAACGCCGATTTGCCTCCCAAGCGTCCTACCCCTTCCAGGGCCCCGGTGAAACCGCCGGTAGCGCCGTCGGCTACTACTCAGACATCCGCGGGACAGGCCGCAACCTCTCTCGTACCAACCCCAGCCACCCTGGCTGAAAGGGCGGCCGCCTTGCCTCAGGAGAAGCTGGACCAGTTGGTCCAGCGGTCAGCCGAGAAGCACGGTGTGGACCCCGCGCTGGTCCGGGCGGTAATTTCGACCGAATCGAATTGGAATACCCGAGCGGTTTCGCCCAAGGGCGCACTTGGCCTGATGCAGTTGATCCCCGGAACGGCGCTGCGGTTCGGAGTTGGCAACGCATTCGATCCGGCGCAGAATGTGGACGCTGGAGTACAATACCTGGGTATGCTGATCGAGCGCTACAATGGCGATCTCAGCAAAGCTTTGGCGGCCTACAATGCCGGACCGGGCGTCGTGGACCGCTTCGGCGGCGTTCCGAATTTTCGCGAAACGCGCAATTACGTGCAGAAAGTGACCGCGACCTATTTCCGGCCCGGCTCCGCAAGGCAACTGCGCGTGCCTATCTATCGCGCGCTGGAATCGGACGGCCGGGTGGTGTTTAGAAACGAATGAACCAGACGCGGCGGCCTCGGGGGAGTTCCATTTCGCGCGCATTGCTTTCCTTCGCAACAGTCACGCTGTTGTTTTGCGCGCTGGCGGTTGCACCGCCGCCCGCCCGCGCTGACGATGCCGCCGCGCGCCGTGCCGCTGCACAGGGCCAATTCGCGCGCGCGGAAGCTTTGCGCGCGCAGCTCGAAGCCAAAACAGAGCGCGAGCGGTCCATCAACGATTACAAACAGCTGATTTCCGCGTATCGCCGCGTCTACCTCATCACCCCGCACGCCGCCGAAGTTCCGACTGCGCTCAAGGAAGTCGGGGATCTGTACCGCAAGATGGGCGAGCAATTTGAGGCCAGTTATTTTGATTCCGCGGTCGAAAGCTACGAATTTCTCCTGCACGAATACCCGACTTCGGTTTACCGCGAAGACGCGCAGCTGGCCATCGCCGCGATTCAACGAAACAATCTCGGCCAGACGAACCTTGCGCAAAAAGGTTACCGTGACTTCCTAAGCCAGTATCCGCATTCACCGCGCGCGGACGAGGCCCGCGCGGCGCTGGCTGAAATCGACGCCGCCGACAAACTCGATACTCGGGATCAGACGCCGGCGCCGCCCGACGCGGCGCGGCCGGCGTCCAGCAGCAAATCCGCAGACACCTCCGAGGTGACACAAATACGTGTCTGGAATGCCGACACGTATACGCGCATCATCATTCCCCTGGGCGGGCAGGCGAAATACCAGGCGGCGCGCATCTCCGACCCCGATCGCATCTACTTCGACATCGAAGGAGCGAAGCTCAGTCCCAAGCTGCTGAACCAGCCGATCGACGTGCCGAGCGGCGGCTATCTGAAGACCGCGCGCGTCGCTCAGAACCGTTCGAACATCGTCCGGGTCGTGCTGGAAGTGACCCAGGTGAAGGACTATTCCGTCTTCGAACTGGCCAACCCCGATCGTTTGGTCGTGGATGTTTACGGCCCGGCCGGCAATACCGCCGCTACCGCGTCTGCGAATGTCGGCAAGAATTCCGACGCTACGCTACGAACGGTGAGCGGCAAGAGGGAGGAGAGCCAAGCCGTTCCCGTCAACTCCCCGCCCGCGCGAAAAGCAACCAAGAACAGCGGTGCTGCGCTAGTTGCAAACGCTGCGTCCCACGCGCCGGATTTTGTGCCCGATCTGTCCGCGGTCGCGCCTGCGCCGAGCTCTGCGGCTGCGGCCCGCAGCGTGCCGCCTTCGCGGGAGGCGGCGACGCCAACGCCAACGGCCATGGAAAGCGCCCCGAGCGTTTCCCTCAAGAAGGCAGCCGAAGCGATGGGGCCCCCGCCCGTACCTGAGATTACGCACGCCGGCAATCGCTCGCTCACCAGGGCGCTGGGACTTAAGATTGGCAGAATCGTGATTGACGCCGGCCACGGGGGGCGCGACACCGGCACTATCGGCCCCAGCGGCTTGATGGAAAAGGATCTTTGCCTGGACCTGGCGCTGCGCTTGGGTAAGCTCATCGACGAACGGCTGCCGGGCGCCCAGGTAGTCTACACCCGCGCCGACGATACGTTCGTTCCGCTGGAGGAGCGGACCGCCTTGGCGAACAGTTCGAAGGCCGACCTGTTCCTGTCGATCCACGCGAACTCCAGCGACGACCGCAAGGTCAGCGGCATTGAAACGTACTACTTGAATTTCAACGCCTCACCTGGCGCCATGCAGGTTGCCGCGCGCGAAAACGCGGTAGGCCAGGCCGGCGTGCACGACCTCCAGGACATGGTTCAGAAAATTGCGCGGAACGAAAAGATCGAGGAGTCCCGAGACTTTGCCACCGATATTCAGGATTCGCTGGCCAAGCAGGCCGAACGCGTGGCCGGCGCGGAACGGAATCGCGGCGTGCGCAAAGCGCCCTTCGTGGTATTGATCGGTGCGGACATGCCGTCCGTGCTGGCTGAAGTTTCCTTCCTCAGCAACCCGGCGGACGAACAGTGGCTGAAAAAACCGGAAAATCGTCAGCGCATCGCCGAGGGGTTGTATCACGGCATCGAAAGCTACCTCCACAGCACCAACAGTCTCACAGCGGACACCGCCTCGCCGGCCGCGGAGCGCCCGATGGCGGTGGCGCGTTCAGGCAACCAGTAGTAACATGAAATGATCCAAGGTTTTGAGGTAATCGGATGAAGTGCAGGACGCTCTTTGGCGCGCTGCTTCTCTTCGGGGCAGCGCATTCAGTTTACGCCGCACAGGGTTTGCTTCCTTCTTCGTTCGGGGGCTGGACGGCTTCGGGCGCTGAGACGCAGGTGTCCGCGCACAGCCTGGATCAAGTGGCGAAGGGTAAAGAGGGAATACTGCGTGAGTATGGTGTGGCTTCAGCCGAGAGCGCCGATTACTCTCAAAATGGACAAACGGCTACTGCCGTCCTCTACCGCATGGTCGACCCCAGCGCCGCCTTCGGCGCGTTCACTTTCTTGCGCGATGCCGGCATGGTCCCGCTCGCGGCCGATGACTCGGTTGCCTACTCGGCCGCGTCGCCAGGCCGCGCGCTTCTCGTCGTCGGGAACTTCCTGCTGGATGTTTCGGCGCCTCAGACGAGGCCGCAAGACCGGGACTTGATAGGGTTCGCGGCTGGGCTGTTTCCACGCGCCGATCATCGTCCCTATCCGCCCATCATTGGCTTTCTGCCCAAGGACGGTCTGATCCATGGCTCTGAGGTTTACTTGCTGGGCCCGCAGGTTCTGGCGCGCGCGTTTCCGATGAACAAAACGGTCGCCCCGGACTGGATCGGGTTCGACAAGAGCGCTGAAGCGATCGTCGCGCATTATCATCTCGACGGCCAACCCAAGGACAAAGAAGCGATCTTGCTCCTCGCAATCTATCCGACGCAACAGATTGCGGCCGACGCCTATGGGCAACTCGACAAGTCGATCTCGCTTAATCCCGCGGGAGACCAGGTAAGAGCGGAGACTGCGGTCTTCGGAGCTCGCTCGAGCGCGCTCGTGGCGCTGATCTCGGGCGTCGAGTCCCGAGATTCTGCGAGCGGCTTTCTGCAACAGATCCACTATACCTCCGACGTAACCTGGAACGAACCCACTCACGAACTGACCGACCCGAGCATTTCAACCATCGTCGTCGGTGCCATCCTGGATACCGGTTCGATCATGATGCTGGCCGTGGCCGCCGGCATCGGGTTCGGTGGACTTAGGTTACTCATGAAATTTGTGATGCCAGGCCGCGTTTTTGATCGTGATGAAGAGGTTGAGATTCTGCAGTTAGGGCTCACCAGCAAACCCGTGAATTCCAAGGACTTCTACTAATCCTTGAGGCTCCGCCCTGAAAGGAACGCCATTTCACTGATATATAAGGACCTCTAGACACAGCTTCTGAAGTATTTCTTCACTTGACTTCCCCGATTCCGCTCTTCTAGACTTTGGTCGAGGAAAAGAGTTTCAGAGCTCTCCGCGCAGAAGCCTGGAACTATTCTCCCCTCTGGAGAGCCCACCTTCCCTGGTGGGCTTTCTATTTCGACCGCCGTTCAAGCAACAGTTGAGCTCCCTACGTGCCAAATTTTGTCACTTCCTGTATCGACCCGCGTCAATGCGTCCTTCCTTCCGAATCTCTTCCCGGCACGCAGCCATCGGCGGCGGGAAGAACGACTCAGGCGATGCCAGCGATGTTAGAATTGCGGCATGGCTTCACCGGCAATTCGCCCTCGACTCACCGTTCGGCCAGCGCGTGAGGCTGACGCGCAGGCCTTGCGCGAAATATTCAATGAAGCCGTTGAGGACGACTTCGCGACCTTCGAAGCCAAGCCTCGTTCGATCGAAGAGCAAACGCGGCTGATCCTTGCAGCCGAAAAGGACTTGCGACACCCAATGCTGGTTGCCGAGGTGCGCAATTGGGTTTGCGGTTCGGTGGCGATCGAACCGCACGACCAGCGGCACGGCCTCGACGAAATGGGCGAACTGGCCGTCTTCGTGCGGCGCTCCTTTCGCAGCTACGGAATCGGTCGGCAATTGATGCGCGCGGCTCAAGCGGAGGCGGCTCGGCTTGGCTACCGCAAGCTTATCGGGCAGGTCCTCTCCGACAATCTCGACAGCCTGCGGCTATGCCAGGCGACGAACTGGCGCGTCGTCGGTACGCACGAGCAGCATGCACGTCACGGCGACCGCCTTCGCGATGTGACCATTCTGGAGTATCGGGTGCCTGCGCTTTCTCCCGCCGAGTGATGACCGACGCGGACTACATGCACCTGGCGATCGAGGAAGCTCGCGCCGCGGCCGCGCGGAACGAGGTGCCGGTCGGGGCCGTCGTGGCCCTGGGCGACAGGATCTTGGCGCGCGCGGGCAACCGCACCATCGAGTCGTGCGACCCTACCGCGCACGCGGAGATCGTCGCCCTGCGTGCAGCCGCGCAATCGCTCGGCAATCATCGCCTCGTCGGAGCCACCCTCTACGTGACGGTTGAACCGTGCGCGATGTGCGCCGGAGCGATGATTCAGGCGCGCATCCTGCGTGTCGTTTACGGCTGTGACGATCCCAAGGGCGGTGCGGCGCGCTCCTGCTTCGCCGTCTTCGACCATCCCTCGCTTAACCATCGCATCGAGGTAATTCCGGGGATATTGGCGGAGGACTGTGCCGGCGCGCTGCAGTCTTTTTTTGCGGCGCGAAGGTCGCCTGTGCCGTCAAGCTGATAGGTCCGTCACGCGATTGCCCAAAGTCAGGACCATTCGTTAGAATGGCTCGCGGAGAGGTGTCTGAGCGGTTGAAAGAGCCCGCCTCGAAAGCGGGTAGCCTGGTAAAACCGGGCTCGTGGGTTCAAATCCCACCCTCTCCGCCAAAATTCCCTGTTTGCTCCTCAGCCCCGTCGCGTCAGACTCAGAGTACCAGACGCACGGGATTCTCTCTTTCGCCGATTCCGAACGTCAATCCCCTGTGTACGGATTCGGGATCGACGAACGTGCCGAATAGCCGATCCCAGAACGCGAACATCGCGCCCATATTCCGGCCCGCGTGCTGTGGATCGTCACTGTGATGGATGCCGTAAAGAGTATCGCCCGGCCTAGGAACAGCTATTGGAGGGATCTCGCTGCCGGCGAGAATAGGAGTTGGGCGAAGCTTACTACAGGCGACAGCAGGAAGAAGTAAATCACCTTGACCAGGAACGCATCGATGCCGCCCACAGGAGTGGCTCCCAGCCAATTCCCGCGCGCTCACGCTTGCCCACGCTAAGATTGTCCGCTAGCTATTTCTTCCCGAAGCGGATCACGAGCGCAACCGACCCTTGTACATTGTCTTGCCGCAGGCCCAAGAAACGAGTCATGACGTAGTCGGCCTGCACCCTGACGGCGGCCCTCTGGTTGATCTTGAGGTCCATGCCTCCCCCCGAACTCATCGCAAACTTGAAGGCCGACTGAGAAATTCCGAGGTAGCCCTGACTGGCATGCACGGCTCCCAGCTGGACGTGGGCGAACGGAGTAATTTTCCCGTAGCGGCGATATGCAAAGACAGGTCCGTATGTCGCCGTGTAGGCCGATAAATTAGTGCTGGACGATTTCCCGTGATACACGTTGACTTCGATTCTGCCGCCGAACCAGCTGTTCAAATTCTCTGTTAACGCCGCTGCTCCGCCGTTCATCTGAAGACTCGGACCATTCAAGTTCGCGCGAAAATACGAATATCCGCCCGAGAGCTCCCACGATGGAGTCTCCTGGGCCCGCGCCGTCGTGCAAGAGAGGACGATTAGAACCGCAGGGATCAGCCAAGCGACTCGTTTCATTGAGTTGTCTCCATATGAGCCAGCGCTCAGTTCACCGTTAGCGTGAATGTCATCGTGTGCGTTAACGCCCCCGACGTGCCTGTCACCGTGAACTGAGAAGTGCCGGCCGGCGTTCCAGCGGGCACTCCTGACTGGCTGCCGTTGCCGCAAGCCGTTGCCAGCAGCAGCAGGACCGCCGCAAGGCCAAAAACCGCCCTCGCCGGCCGGCGCCGCGAACCAGCTAGAACGACCAAGCTCAAGAAAACGAGGAGTGAAGCGAAAAGAACGCGAACTGGTTCGGGTGCGCCTCCAGGCAAGTCGAACCTCCTCACAAGTGGAGGCACAAGCGTTCGGACTGCGGTGTCTACGACTACGGTGACGACAGACTGCGTTGTTCCGCCGACTGTGACCGGATTGGACGAGGCCGAACAAGCGGCTTCACGCGGCAGGCCGCCGCAACTCAAGGTCACCGGCTGCGAAAATCCGCCAACAGGGGAAATCGTCAGCGTATAGACGGCCGTTTGCCCCGCGGAAACGGTAGCGCTCGCCTGTGAAGCGGAAAGCGTGAAGTCAGGATTCTGCTGGAAGCCCGTTCCTGTCAGCAAAACGATTTGAGGACTCCCCGTGCCGTTATCGGTAAGAGTGAGAGCTCCAGTAGTCATGCCCACCGTCGAAGGCGTATAGCTGACGTTAATGACGCAATTCGTCAACGGTTGAAGCGCCACGCCGCAGTTGTTGGTCTCGGAAAAATCGTCGCTGGCGGTGATGCTTGAAAATGTCAGTACATCGGACCCGGTGTTTGTGACTTTTACCTGTTGAGAAGTCGTGGTCCCCACCGCCTGGGTCACGAAGTTGAGGCTGGAGGATGAAAGAGTAACCGTGGACGTGCTTCCCGTCAGATTGAGCACGGGGCTCGGGAGTGGGTTGCCGAGTGTATCCACGACCGTGATCGTGATCAATGCCTTTCGGATCCCCCCGGCAGTGGGAGTGAAAGTGACGTTGAACGCGCATTGGGCGCCTGGAAGCATTGCGGCAGTGCAGCTGGCAGCGCCCGGATCCGCAAAGTCCCCCAATTGGGGGCCCGACACGACGATGCTTTTAATCGTCACTTTTGCATCACCGTTCGTGATCGTCAGGGTCTGCACCGGGCTCGTTGTCCCGAGGCTCTGCGCCGAAAAGACCAAGCCGGCAGGATTCACGGCAATCCCGTTCTGAATAGTCACCTTGGAGATGTACGCGTCGCAATTGCCCCCCGGGGTCGCCTGCAGAGGATTGGTGACCGGAAAATCCTGCGAACAGGTTTGCCCCGTCACGTAGGCCGAGCCGCTGCTATCCACGGCGATCCCGCCGCCGATTTCCGTGTTCGTGCCGCCGAGGTAACTCGAGTAGATCAGCGTCGTCCCGGCCGGATTCAGCTCCGTGACGAAGGAGTCGGCATTGCCTCCGCCGTAGGTCGGCTGAAAGGCGGCTGGGCCTATCGGAAAATCGGAAGAGGAAACCGTGGATCCGGTCAGGTATGCATCTCCGAGTCCATCGAGCGCAATTCCGGAAGCGGAATCCGCTTTCGACCCGCCGAGATAGGTGAAGTACACAATGCCCGCGGTGCCAGACACGGCCGGATTTATCTTCGCCGCGAAGGCGTCCCCTTCACCGTTGTTTGTCTTTTGTAATCCGGGGGCCGACGCGAATAGGCCGCTCGAACTCGTGCCGCCGGCGACGTAAATGTTTCCGTTGGCGTCCAGTGCCACACCGTTGGCCTGGTCGAGTCCGCTGCCGCCAAGGTAGGTTGAATAGATCAGGGTCCCGGGCGCCGAAACTGGAGTGTTGACCTCGGAAATGAACGCATCCGCGGCGCCTCCGTACGCGCTCTGTGCCGCCCCTCCACTCACGGGAAAGTTTGCCGAATACGTAAGGCCCGCCACATAAGCGTTCCCCGCATTGTCAGTCGCAATACCGTAGCCAACGTCCTCGTCATTTCCGCCGAGGTAGCTGGAGTATTCGAGAGTGGCGCCGTCGGCGCTGATTTTTGCAACGAAGGCGTCCGTCGTCCCGCCGCCGTAGATAGGCTGGAGGGCTTGCGCTGTGATCGGAAACGGCGGAGGCGGATCAAGCGTCGGCACCGTGGGCGGAATATTCGCTCCCACCTGACCAGTGACGTAAGCCAAATCGTCAGCGTCGACCGCAATGGCCAAACCCAGCACGTGTTCGTATTCGCCGATCAATCCGGAGTAGATGATTCCGGATCCCGCGCGATTGAGCTTGGTTACGAAGGCATTTGAAACGAGAAAACCAGGTGGATTGTAGGAGGCGCCGCATCTCCCGTCGCCGCCACATTCTGTATTGAGCGCGCCGAATGTCGTCGGGAAGTGCGGGGAATTAGTGTTCCCCGTGACAAAGGCCTCGCCAGCGGCATCGACAGCAATGCCGTTCGCAACGTCCTCGTTCTCGCCACCAAGATACGTGGAGTAAAGAAGCGTGGAACCGTCCGCGCTGATCTTCGCCACAAACGCGTCCTTTGGAAAATCCGAGCCGCCGCCGGCATTAGCCTGCAGCGGATGCGCAGTTGGAAAATCAGTCGAAAAAGTGCTGCCGGCCACAAAAGCCGTGTTATCCGGTGCCACCGCGATGGCGTTTCCGCCGTCGATATTGCTTCCTCCGAGATAAGTAGAATAGGAGAGTACTGGATCGATGATGAGTTGCTGCCCCGTGTCGTAGCGCGCGATTTGAAGCGAAACGCTGTGCGCGCTCTTCATGACGTACCCGCTCACGACCTCCCGCCTCGCCGGGCCCGTTCCCTGATACGCAATGGGCTTGTGCATGCGCACGTCGCCGCCGGTAACGCTGATGACCAAGTCGCCGGCCGGATCGATGCGCAGGCTCTCCGCGCCTTGAAATGCGATCTGGATAACGTTCGGGTTGGCCCCTGGTGAGACTGCGAAGTCATACTCCAGCCGGCGCTGGTTGCCGTAGTAAACGACGTCAACCCCATCGTAGACTCCGCGTTCGGTGACCTTACGATAGTTGGGCACATTCGTGCGCCACTTCGCCGGCGAGTTCCCAATGAAATAGTTGCTCTTGCCGGGCAACTCGTCCGATGCTGCGAAGCTGGGCATTGCGTTTGCGCCCACCATCTTCAAACGCAGCGCCGCGGAGCCCTTGGAATGTTTGCCGCCGAGAGCCAAGACGGCCTCGCTCGGGGTCAAAAACAGCGCGTAGCCGTTCCCTCGGGCTACAAACTTTGCGTCGCCGTCTGATTCGCCGCCGGCCGGCTCAAAAGCTAGAGGGAGTTGCTCGTAACGAGGTCTCGCCACCGCCGCCGATACGGAGGCGCGTACTCTCGGTTTGGCGGTCGAAACCCTAACCCTGGGCGCCTGAAACGCCGCCGCAAGCAGTACTGCCGCAAGGCAAAAGGCAGAGCAGCCGGCAATCGCCCAACCTAAGGTACGCGTCCCTCTCACGAGTTCCCCCTGTCACCTGCGGCGGAAACGCAAATGTTTGCGTCCCGAGCCCAGGCTTCTTGTCAAAGAGACTTCGACGTAACACAAATACTGCGCAGCCGCACGCTGGAGCCGCCCTCAAAACTAAAGCAATCGCAGGGCCGGACGTGGAGGGAGGCTAAGTCTTTGATTTGAGTGGACCTGACAGGATCGCAGGGGCCCCTGAAACCAACCGGGCCACGATTTGGATACGATACCGATGCTGGCACTGTACCCTAAAGTGCTCTATTACCGATAAGCCACCCCTTGGTGCTGCTTGGAGTTGCCGTTAGCCGCAGTGCGTTGTCACCACAGGATGCGCGAGTGGGCGGGACAGGCGGGTCACCCGCTCGAGCGCCAATCGAGAATCACTTTCCCAGACTTGCCCGAGCGCATCACCTCGAAAGCCTTTTCGTACTCCTGCCAGGCAAAACGATGCGTAATCACCGAAGAGATGTCCAGGCCCGACTCCAGCATGACGTTCATCTTGTACCAGGTCTCGAACATTTCACGGCCGTAGATGCCCTTGATCGTCAGCATGTTGAAAATGACTTGATGCCAGTCGATGGCCATCTCCTTGGCTGGGATTCCGAGCATCGCGATCTTGCCGCCGTGGCTCATGTTCCCGAGCATCTCGCGGAACGCCGCCGCTGCCCCCGACATCTCCAGGCCGACGTCGAAACCCTCCTTCATTGCGAGTTTCGCCTGCACGTCTTTGAGGCGCACGTCGCGCGTGTCCACCGCGATCAGAATGCCCGCCTTCCCTGCCAGCGCCAGGCGATACGGATTCACATCGGTGATTACGACGTGGCGAGCCCCCGCAAATCGGGCTACCGACGCCGCCATGATGCCGATCGGTCCCGCTCCTGTGACCAGCACGTCCTCCCCGAGCACCGGAAACGAAAGCGCCGTGTGAACCGCATTGCCGAAAGGATCGAAGATCGCCGCAACCTCCAGCGGAATCGACGCCGAGTGTTTCCATACGTTCATTATCGGCAGAACGACGTACTCCGCGAAGGCCCCCGCGCGGCCCACGCCGACTCCCTGCGAATGCGCGCACAGATGACGTCGCCCGGCCAAACAGTTCCGGCAGCGCCCGCAAACCACGTGCCCTTCCCCGCTGACGATGTCTCCCGGATGCAAATCGGCGACATTGGGGCCCACCTCGACGACCGTACCGACGAACTCGTGGCCGATGATCGTCGGTATCGCCACCGCCGACTGCGCCCATTCGTCCCAGTCGTAGATGTGCAGGTCGGTGCCGCAAATCCCGGTAAGCAACACCCGCACTTTAACGTCGTTGATGCCGGGCTGTGGCTCCGGAACGTCTTCGAGCCACAGGCCGCAGGCGCTACGACTCTTGACGAGAGCCTTCATTTCACGTGTCCCCCGAAGATCGCATGTCTCCCGAAGCGCTGAAACGATCGAACCACGACCGTGCAACCTTCAGAGTAAGCTGAATCGTTTCCGGCCGCCAGTGCGCTCGCAAGCGTCCCGGAAAAACCAGTTGAGCCCGAGCGTCCTCGCACCGCATGCGTGGCATGGGAACCGCTGCTGGAAACAATTGCCGATGCGGTAACTTGCGGGAATTGCTTCTTGCTATTGCTGCAACTGGAGTTAGCATGAAGAGGTAGTCCCCTTCCGGATTTCCCGAATCGCTCTGAGTCCCTCCTAAAAGCGGGGAGTCGCGTCCTTTAGCGAGAATAGGCCGCTCGATTCGAGTTTGACGAAGGAATGGGACGCGCGTGATCGAGATCGCGCCCGGCAGCGTCTCCCCCTTCCGCTGCTAGCTCGGCAGCACCCGACCCTATGCGACGAACGAGGGCCGCGCCTGTAGTGACTCTGCCAAGTGCACACGGATATCAGTCGAACAGCGATGGAGGAGTGCAATGAAGAACCCGAAGCGATCCTCGCTCAACCACGGGTCAAACAAGACGTTCCTGATCCGTCCGAGTACGTTCATCTTCTTTGAAAAAACCACCGGGGCGAGATGTCTTGAAGTTCCAGCTTTTACGGATGGGAGCTTGCCGACGGACGAAGCCTCGAGTCTTCTGGCCGTCCACTGCATCTTGCGCGGGCGCATCCCCAAGAATGTGGATGTATTGATCAAGCCCAGTCAGGATTTACTCTGCGGGGTGAAGCGGCGCGCAAACAAGCTCATCAAGGCTTGCCACCTGGCTGGAGAGGTGCACCTTACGTTCCGGCAACAAGGAGTGGTTCAAGGCTTGATGCACGACCTTTCCAATAAAGAGTTGTCGGACAAAATGAACATTGGAGTTCGCACGATCAAGTTTCATATGGCGGCCCTGTTCCAGAAATTTAGCGTTTCGAGCCGGGCAAGCCTGAAGCAGAAAGCCAGCGACTTGATTTCGGCCGGCCTCCCTACGGTTTCTGTGGCAGTCGACCAGGGGACTGGCACGCCGCTCAAAGGTTCGCGAGAGAGAGAATTACTCGGCTTGAATGCAGCGGAGAGAAGGCATCGGGCGGTGGTGTCGCTTCCGGCGCCCCGCGCGGTGCAAGCGCTAGCTCCGAAAAGTTAGGCGGACATGGACAAACGTGCTCTGCTCGTGGATCAGTAGGCCGGACGGAGTCGACCCCATTACTGACTCAACGGATTTTTGTGGCCCAGGAAGATTGTGTGGTGAGGGCCGCCTTTTTTCAGGCGGCCCCGCAAGCGCTTCACCTCGACGCTGAACCCGCCGTAGCGCAAGCGCTTCTCGAATTTGTGATCCTCTCGGGCGGACCAGACGGCTAGCACCCCGTTCTTCTTGAGAGCCGCTCGCGCCGCGGCTATTCCCCGGTCGTCGTAGAGCCATGCATTGTCCGAGGCCGTAAATGCGCTCGGACCGTTGTCCACGTCCAGCAGCACGGCATCGAATTTGTCGGTCTCCAACCTAAGAGTCGCTGCCACGTCGCCCACCTCGACCCGCACGCGCTTGTCCTTCAGCGGGTGTTCCGCCAGCGGCCCCAGAGGGCCTCGGTTCCACTCCACTACGGCGGGCACCAGCTCCGCGACGACAACTCTCGCATCCGCAGGGAGAAAATCGAGCGTCGCGCGCAGCGTAAACCCCATTCCCAGGCCGCCGATAAGCACGCAGGGCTGTTCCATCGTCCGCGCGCGCTCGCAGGCCAGCGTGGCCAGCGCCTCCTCCGAGCCGTACATGCCGCTCGACATGAGGCTTTTGCCGTTGGCGAGGATGATGTACTCCTTGTCGCGGCGCGTCAGACTCATGACGGTGCCGTCGGCAGTCACGGCTTCGCCGAGCAGTTCCAAGTGCCTCACCAGAGCGCTCTCATGGGAAGGAAAACTTAGTCAGCTTTGGAAAATTTGCTTCGCCTGACAAACCAAATCGTGCGGCGGAGTGGTTGCTCCTGCAATTTCTAAGCATGCCCGGCATTCGGGTCCGATGGCGAGCGCCGGCAAAAAGTAATACAATCCATCCATTACCCTTGGATTCGATGTGCGGCTGTAGCTCAGATGGATAGAGCGAACGCCTCCGAAGCGTTAGGTCGGGAGTTCGAATCTCCCCAGCCGCACCATTCTTTCGTGTCGGCATGAAAAGTCACGTCTCGTGCAAGGTGAGTTTAGCAGTTGCTTCATCGAATCCGCGCAGGCTTGCCTCACTCATTCGCGGATGCTAATCGCTCCCACTTCCTTGCAAGCAACTCGGGACCGCGCTGCGCCGCTTCGTTCACCAGGAACCCCATCCGCGGATGTTCGGGCTCGAAATCCACGGGAAGGCCGTGCTGGCGCAGCACCTCAGATGTCATCGGTCCAATCGACCCGACCACGATCCGCGAGAAGGCGCGACGCACGGCTGCTTCCAGGTGGAGCTGCTCGGCGACTCGCAACAGATGAACGACTTGTACGGACGTCGTAAACAACGCAATGTCTGCTTCTCCCCGAGCAATGCCTTGGATCGCGGCTCGCAGGGGTCCTGTGTCGTCCGGCAGCGCCCACTCGTAGACGGGAACCCGCGTCACGACTGCGCCCCGTTCCGCAAGCCCAGCAAGCAGCTCTGGATTCGCGGAGCCGTACTCCTGCACGGCGACCCCGCGCCCTTTCAACGAAAGCGTGTCCGATCGTTCGTCGAGAGCGCGCAGGAGTTCTCTCCAGGTGTTCGGTTCAGGCACGAGCAGTGTGACGGGCACGCCCCATTCTTTCAGCGCCGCCACGGGCTTGGGCCCGCGCGCCACCACGGCCACTCGTCCCAGCGCGGCCACCACGCGTTCGCGCGGGTAGACCGTTTCGACCACTCGCGCCAGCGCCCTCGTTCCCACGCCGGTCAGAAAGATGACCATGGCAAAGCCGCCTTCGACGAGCACGCGAGCGAAGGCCAATGCCGCGGTGTTCGATTCGAGCGGCACTTCTTGCATCGAGGGGGCAACAATCGGCTTGCCGCCGTAACTTGCGATCAGCTTCGCGATCTCCGCCGCCCGGCGACTCTCGAACGAGAACACCCGCAATCCTGTCAATCCGTCGGATGGCGCTTGGTTCTCCACGATGTCAAATCCTCGAGCCTGTCAGGATCGCCGCCGCTATTTCAGGAGTTGAGGTTTGCCAGTAAATCTCCCGTGGCAAACTGTCGCGAGGCCTTGACGGACGCGCCGAACAACTTGCGAGGATCCTTATCGAACGACAAGGAGTATTTTCCTCCGCCACATAGCTTAGCGGAAAAGGCTTGAATATCCGGCAGCGCCGCTTCGCGCGTCGCATCGCTATTCGGAGCCAGAAGCCGGTCGTTGATAAACAATTCGACATCGCAACCGTTGAAGCGTAGCTTCCCGGCAAGCCGCGGTTCGGCTTCGAGTCGCTGGCAGGCGCTAAGCGCCGCGCGCGCCGCCTGCGCGAAGCGGTCCTGATTGCTGCCGTCCAGCGGCATCTTGCGGTTGTAGCGAACGCCGAACCGATTGTCGGTGTTGTCCACGCTGTAGTTGCCTTCGTGTCCGATCAGCACAACCCCCGGACCCGCGGGCACGTGCCGGTAGTCGGCGACGTCGAGCAACAATTCTTCGGTACCTTGCTCCTGAATCCAACCGTGAAACACCGGAATTAACGGCTCGAGGTCGATTTCCTCGGGGTGCGCGAGGAGAAGCTTGACGTTGACGTGCTGCAGTTCCATGAAGGTCGCGTTCCTCGCCCTAGACGCTCAACGGCGTCCCCAGGCGGTTGTAACAACTGTGCGCGGCCTCGATGAAAAGATTGGCTTCGTCGATCAGGTAGCGGACCGAATCCTGCGTGTAGGGTCCCTGCGATTTCTCGTGGGCCGCAAACAGGTAATGCGCGAATTTGCCTCCGGCAAAAGGATCGAAGAACTTCTGCGTGTCATAGTATCTCGTCCGAAATTCGGCGACGATGCGCTCGGGGTCGTCGCTGATGAGCGGGTAATCGATTTTGACGAGCCCCTTCGCGGCGCGCAGCATGGCTTGATACGCTCCCCTGCCCGCCCGTTCGATCTGGCCTTTGTCCCAGGCCACTTGCGCCTCGAATAGTTCCCTTTCAGCGGCGGCCAGGTCAAACTCCGCTGCGGACACCACCTCGCCGGCGCATTCGCCGACTGCGAGATCGCCCAGGCTGTATTCCCGGGGATCGCCCCAGTCCTTGAAGATGGAGCGGTCCGACGGATCTGCGGGCAGGCGCGTCAGGTCTTCCAGGATACTTTTGAGCTCCGTCTTGCCGATGCGCGCGATGAAATTCTTGAAGCTCTCTCCGTCTTGCCGATTGCTTGTATATCGTTCCGTCAGGCGCGCGACCACCGCCGGCACGTGCTTCGACGGGATGGCCATGACCGGAAGGCCGTAAGCGGCTCCGTTGTTTTCCCATTCGCCGCCCAGAACCACCTGGAAATGCGGCACGGCATAACCCGCCATCTTGCGGCTGACGCCGTAAAAACCCAGGTCCGCCACGTGATGCTGGCCGCAACTGTTGAAGCAGCCGCTGATCTTGACGTGCAGATTATCAACGGACGTATCCGACTGCGAATTTTTCACGGCTACGGTATTGCGCAGTTCCGCCGCAAGCCCGCGCGAGGAGGAAATTCCCAGCTTGCACGTGTCCGTGCCGGGGCAGGTGACGATATCGTTGAGCCTGCCGGCTCCCGCCTCGCCCAAGCCCACAGCGCGCAGCGCATCGTAAATCTCGAGCAGGTCGCCCTTGCTGACCCAGCGGATCACGAAGTTCTGCTCGACCGTAGTGCGGACTGTCTCCTTGGTAAAGCGGCGAGCGACGTCCGCCAGGGCCCGCAATTGGTTCGCCGTGATGTCGCCGAGCGGGAGCGCCACTGTTACCGTGGCATAGCCCTTTTGCTTCTGCGGGCGGGTATTGGTCTTCACCCAACGCTCGAAACCTTCCCGCGTTGGGGAAGGAGCTTCCGCGGCAGGCCGCAATGGCCGCTCCTCGAACTGCTCGGCGTCCGCGACGTATTGCGTCCATCGAGGGTCGTGAGGCAGGGTCTTGCGCTCTTCCAGAACCACTTCCTTGAATTTGTCTATTCCCAAATCCTGAATCAAGAACTTGATACGCGCCCGGCTGCGATTCTTCTTCTCACCGAGCCGCGCAAACACTCTGGCCACGGCTTGCGCCAACGGCAGAAGTTCCTCCACGGGCACAAAGGAGTCGAACAGCTTCGCCTGATACGGAACGGCGCCGAGCCCGCCGCCCGCGTACACCGCAAAGCCGCGCCTTTCCTTCCCATTTTCGCTGCGCGTGACCGCGATCATGCCCAGGTCGTGCATCTTCGCCAGGCCGCAGGCATGCTCCGAGCAGCCGCTGAACGACGGCTTGAACTTCCTGCCGAAGTTCTGGCAATCGGGGTGACCAAGCAAAAACTTGGAAAGCGCCCGTGAGTAAGGGGTGACGTCGAATACCTCGTCCGGGCAAACACCCGAGTAGGGGCAGGCCGTAACGTTGCGCACCGAATTTCCGCAGGCCTCGCGCGTCGTGATGCTCGCGGCCGCCAGGCGGCGCATCACCGTGGGAGTATCTTCGATGTGCACGTAGTGAAGCTGGAAATCCTGGCGCGTAGTCACATGCGCGATGCCGTCGGAATACTCCTCGGCCAGGTCCGCCAAAGTTTCGAGCTGCTCCGCATTCAATCCCCCGCCGGGAATCTTGATGCGCTGCATACCCGGAGCGTCCCACATCGTGTTCGGCCCCTTCGTCAGGCTTGCCGACGGATATGCGATGGCCTGAACTTTCTTTCCGTCGTGCCTTTGGCCGTTATCGTAACGCTGGCCATAAGCTCCCCGGCGAAGCCGCGTCTCGGCGAACAGTCGCTCATCCAGCTTGCCCTGCTTTCGCAGCGCGATTTCCGCTTCAAAGATGTCAATTTCACGGGCCAGGTGCTCCGGCATCTTGCCGGCGAGCTCTTTGGTCCACAGTGAATTCGAGGCCTTCACGATCGTTACTCTCCAAAAGAAAAAGCCCACCGCCAAATTTCGTGCCGACGGTGGGTCCGGATTAAGGCTGCGCTTCGTTGGACTTAAGGCTATCCGGCAGACGTCGGCGCTGTCGTACAACAACACGCGCCGCTCGGATGAAGGTCCATAACAGAAAGGCTACCGACCGACGCTCCTGGTGTCAATAAGAAATCTCGGGACGCAACTTAGACGATTCGTGCACGGGAGATTCGCGCATGTTGCGGCCCTGGCCATCCCTTCCCCTCCCTCTGGTTTTGTGCCATCGCGAGCCGGGAGGCTCCGGCTCCGGGGGCACGAAGTACCCCGACTTATTTACCGGCGAAGCTCCATGCGTTCTGGTCGCACTCGCCGTGCGAGCCGGGGACTTCGCCTTTCGGGGGTGGGGGTTAACACCCCCACCCCCGGTATTTTCTGCAAAGAGTGCGCAAGGGCATGAAACTAAGGAAGTTGAGCTTTTGAAGAGCGCAAAGAGCGCACCAAGAGTGCGGAAGGTACTGATTTCAGGCGCCCTACGGCAATCCGGCGCGGCGCTCTTGATTGCGGCGTCGGATGAAGATGGCTGCCGAAGCAGGTCCGGTCTCATCCATGAGGCGGCTGTTGCTGCGACCACAGAACATTATACCATGCGGGTCAACAGATGTTACTTGTAGGTACACATCCGCGCGCGGGTGAGGCGCGCACCGTCTCGCCCCGAAAGTATACGTTCAGAGACGATACCGAGAACAGCCGCCGCCCATCGCGATGATTTGACCTCTCACGCTATTCACCTACGTGCAATCGCGAGCGCGACACCTAAAAGCATCGCGCGGGTCAGCGACGGCGTGCTGCTCTCTTTCCCCGCGCGATTTTCGCAAGCACCCGCGTGTAAGCCGCTATCGTCTCCGGAACGGCCTCACTGTACACGAATTGCCCCTCGCGGCGAGAGGAGATCAATCCCGCTTCACTCAGAATCCTGAGATGGTGAGACACGGTAGCCGGGGTCACGCCGCGCATCGACCCGATCTGGCCACAGTTCATGTGGCCCGACGCGGATATGGCCTCGAAAATTTTGAGGCGGGTCTTATCGGCCAGGGCTTTCGATATCTTCTCGATGTCAGCGTGGTTCATAACCGTCACCAAAGGTCCAGCGAAGTCAGCGCCTTACCGCCAGGAACACTGTTTCGGATCGCCCGATCGCAAAAAACCTGCATCGCCCTAGTTAGATGGTCATCTAACTGTCTAAGTTGCTTCGTTCCGCCGAGAGCGGTGCGGAGGCAGCGGGAACGGGCCAGGGAGGACAACTCCAGAGGAGATAGATTATGGGCAGACTAGACGGCAAGGTGGCAGTAGTGACGGGCGGAAACAGCGGCATCGGACTCGCGACGGCCAAGCGCCTGCAACAAGAAGGCGCGAAAGTGGCCATCTCGGGTCGAAGCAAGGAAACGCTCGATCAGGCGGTGAGAAGCATCGGAAACGGCGTGGTGGCGGTGCAAGCGGACGTGTCCCGGCTCGCAGAAGTGGATAGACTTTACGCGGAAGTTTCCCGGAAGCTGGGCAAGATCGACGTGCTATTCGTGAACGCGGGAGTTGGGAAGTTCGCGCCGCTTGCCGAGACATCCGAAAGCGCGTACGACGAGGTCTTCGACATCAATATCAAGGGAGCGTACTTCACGATCCAGAAGGCGCTGCCGTTCCTCAATGACGGCGCCTCGATCGTCCTGAATACCAGTGTGGTGGACATCAAGGGCATGGCCGGGACCAGCGCGTATGCGGCCACGAAGGCGGCACTGCGCTCTCTGGCAAGGACTGCGGCAGCGGAGCTGGTGGAGCGCGGCATTCGCGTGAATGCGGTTGCTCCGGGGCCGATTGTGACGCCGATCCTCGGCAGGACCGGCCTGCCAAAGGAAGCCGTGGAAGAATTCGCGAGGGACGTGGTTGCGAGAATTCCGATGAAGCGGTTTGGACAACCCGAGGAAGTGGCGGGCGCCGTGGCGTTTTTGGCTTCGCAGGATGCATCGTACATCACGGGCGTGGAAATCAACGTGGACGGCGGATACGGACAAATCTGAAGCGGGCGGCGACGGCTCGCGCTCGCGTCCTGGCTATTTTTGCGCCGACGTCGTGGTTTCGCGTGGAACGACCTTCCAGCCGGTGGTCGGATCGAAGGCCTTCATCGCCTCGGCGATCATGGTCGTCATCGGCCCCAGGTCGCGTTCGTAGACCGTGCCGTTCGGGCCGGTCAGGAACGATTTCGCTCCCGATTGGCGGTACGCAGCGGGAAAGGCAATGAAGGCGAAGCCGCCGGTCATCTTGCCGTTGATGATGTAGCTCCTGGCTCCGCCGGGCCCCGCCGGACCCTGGCTGGTCAGGATGCGGAAGAGGTAGCCGTGAAACGGCGTTCGGTCGGGGCCGTCCGCGCCGGCGCGAGCGAGGAACGGCCCGATGGGGCTGCGCATCGCCACGTTGTCGTTTGGCCAGTAGAGGCCGTCGTGCCGGCCGCTGGAGCTGTCGAATTTCCCGGCGAAGACGTGCGCGCCGTTCGGCGGCGCGGACATGGCGAGATATTCCTTCTCGGCGTCCACCAGCGCGCGGCAGACGTCAATGGTTGTCATCTCGTTTTCGCCGATGCGGCGGTATTCCAGCTCCTGCTTGCCGTCGTCCACGTCGAAGAACCACGCGCCGCCCTTCTGTATCAGCGGGAACGGGAGCGGCCAGTTTTCGGCGCCGACGTACAGCGTCGTCTCGCCGTCCGGCTCCTTGACGTAGCGGTGCATCTGCTTGAATTTCTCGGTAAAGAAATCGTACTCGGCCTTGCGTTCCGCGGGATCGTCGTTCCACATGACGACGTCGTGGGAGTCGGGGCCCAGGATTGCGACGATGGCGTTCTCATCGTTATTGCGCGCCGCGTCGTACAGAGCATGAGCGGCCTCCTCCTCGGAGGAGAACGTTTTTTGCCCAGCATGCGCCTCGGCCTTCACCTGCGGAACCGGCGCCGGCTTGCTCGCCGATGGCTTGGCCGCCGGCGGCTTGGCCGCGGACGTCGCCGGGGCAGCGGGCTGCTGTGAGGAACCCGTCGTCTGCGCGCTCGATCGCGCCGTGAACGCGGAGAGCGCAAGCAGGCACGAGAACACCGGCAGCGTGACGGCGAAGACGGCTCGCCGAAGGAGTCGTTGCGCT
>Ga0210394_10002334_pt1 | contig 26258 bp, 38 predicted proteins | sample IncBWC12MmetaG_FD_160121 | JGI IMG/M metagenome (GOLD analysis project Ga0210394, IMG submission 160121) | Forest soil microbial communities from Barre Woods Harvard Forest LTER site, Petersham, Massachusetts, United States - Inc-BW-C-12-M | ecosystem: Environmental > Terrestrial > Soil >...
AAGCCATGCCGGTAGTTTCATATTGTAGTAGTGCATCACAGTCTGGACAATGAAAAGTAGCTATTCCCATCCGCGACGACTTTCCCGGACGAAAGCGTGAACCGCAAACTGGACACGTAACCGAATAGCGAGACAGCGATAAGTTTTTGATAGACATGAAACTGCTTGCTTTAGTCAGAGCCCTTATGTGATCCACTAGCGGACCTCCGCCCAACATCTGACGAGTGGCTTGGCCGCGGATCCTATCCCTTTGTTTGTTGGCGAGATGATGCGAGGAGAGTATATCACGTCTGCAATTCACAGCAGAGTAGCGTGATAAAAGTGTTGTGTCCACGGATTTGAAGCGGGCGATTGGGATTGGAATAGAGGGAATGCCGCCAGGCGGCACTCCCTCACCAGCCTAAGTTCCCAAGTAGTTGACGTGGACGTACACGCCCGTGTGAACGTTGTAGAGCATGTACCACCCGACGTGATCGGTGTCCTCGTACACGACGAAATCGTCGCCGCAGTCCCAGCACCAGTCCGCGCAGAGCGGCCAGTCCCACGCCGCGATTTCAAAGCCAAACCCGCCCGGAAACCAGAACCGATGGTGGTCCCGGTCAAAGCGCGTAACGTTGTAGCGGAACGATGGCCCAAAGTGCTCAAAGCGTCCATGTTCGAACGGATGATCCATGTGAAACCGTGCGTCATTCGCCTTCTCGTGCCCGTACCAGTGGTCGTTGTTGACGTGCGGCGTACTGTTCATGCGTTTGGCGTCGTGGTGCTCGACTTCGGGTGCCGCCCGCCTGTCGGTGCGTGCCGGAGGTGGCGGGGGAATGTGCCCCTGGTTGGCGCGCGGAGTGCCAGCTCCGTGTGGCTCGCCATGCTGAGAAAACACGGGGAGTGCGATCAGAAAAGCCAAAGTAAGCAAGGACGCAAAACGAATCTTCATTCATTCCTCCTTCTCGTATTCCTGGCAGTTTGATTTTTTGATGCACGCCGCGAATCGCCCATTGAATGGACATGCGGCCTCCGTCTGGCCATAGCCAACATACGCCTACCATATCATTTTTTGGAGACCGCTTTTTGAAAATTCGAATTTCGCCGTAACCTTGCAAGAGCGCCGACTCTTCTAGGAGTCTCTTCTTCGTCCGAACGCGATGAATAAACGCTTCATTCTTCCCGCAGCGCCACCATCGGATCCACTTGCGTCGCGCGTCGGGCAGGAATGTAGCAAGCGAGCAGCGCGGAGAGAAGCAGCACGGCAGTCACCGCACTAACCGCTGCGGGGTCAATCACCGTGACCTGATACAAGATCGATTTCATCACGCGCCCAACAAAGTACGTCCCTCCCAGTCCGACGACCAGCCCGATGAGCGCGAGCATCATGCCTTCCCGCAGCACAAGCCGCAGGACCTGCGAAGGCCCAGCCCCGAGCGCCATCCGCAACCCAATCTCATGCGTCCGCTGCGCCACCGCAAATGACATCACCCCGTAAATCCCAATCGCGGCCAACAAAAGCGCCACGCCCGCAAACGCCGCAAACAAGATCGTCGCAAAGCGGTCTCCCGCCAACGATTCATCCACCAGCTGATCCATAGTTTTGACCTGGTCCAGCGGCAGATCAGGATCCACCGATTGCACCGCAGCCGCGATGCTCTTCGTGACGCTCGCGGGATCCCCCGCCGTGCGCACTTCGATCCCCGCCTGTGGCCAGGGACTCTGCCAGAACGGAACATTAATCTCCGGAAATCCATCCCCGCGCACGCCGCCATTATGCACGTCATGATAGACGCCCACGATTTGCCATTCGATCGCCGGCCCCAGCCGCGTGGCCCCGGGGATCAACTGTTCGACGGAAAGACGCTGTTTCAGCGGATCGACCTTGGCGAGGTATTTCTTAACGAAGGTCTCGTTGACGATAGCCACGGGAACACCGCCCGCAGCGTCCTGCTCCGTGAACGCGCGTCCCATGCTGATGTTGATGCCAAACGTCCGGAAGTATTCCGGCGTTACCATGGTGAATCCTGCGCCAGGTCGCGAAGACGGATCGCCCACCGGTTGCCCCGCAATGCTGAATGGCATTCCGAAATTTGTTCCCGCGATTGGCATCCCCGTCGAAACAGTGGTGGAAACGATTCCGGGCAGTGCATTGATTTTTTCGAGTAGCTGACGGTAGAACGCCGTGATTTGCTCGGGATGCGCGAACCGATCGATGGGTGTAGCAAGGTTGAACGTCAGGATGTGATCCCGCCTGAAACCCAAGTCCACGCGGGTGAGTTTCCAAAAGCTATGAATGACCAACCCCGCGCCCGCAAGGAGGGTAAGCGCCATTGCAAATTCCACGACCACCAGCGCGCGACGCAGCCCATGTTTGCCCGCGGTGCCCGCCGAACGCCCTCCTTCCTTCAGAGTGTCGCTGAGATTCCAACGACCTGTTTGCCATGCCGGCGCGCAGCCGCAAAGCACGCTTGCCAACAGCGTAGCTGCCACGGTGAATAGCAGCACCGGTATATTCAAGCTGACATCCGCCTCCGAAGGGATGGAAAAAGGTGGAAGCAAAACCGTAATTACTTTGAGCAAAACCCAGGCGAGAGCCACGCCGAGCGCGCCGCCGATGGTTGCGAGCGCCAGGCTCTCCGTAAGGAATTGCGAAAACAGCTGCCACCGCGTCGCCCCGAGCGATGCCCGAACCGCAACCTCTCTCTGCCGAGCCGTGCCTCGCGCAAGCAGCAGATTGGCAACGTTCACGCAAGCAATCAGCAACACAAATCCGACGGCGCCCAGCAGCAGCCACAAATCCTTGATCGTGTCCTTGCTGGTGAAATTGTTCTGCAGCCGTTCGACGCTCGCGCCCCAATTCTTATTCGATACCGGGTAAACCTCCGCGATATGCCGCGTGACGGCGTCCATATCTGCGTTGGCTTGTTGCAGGGTAACCCCGGGCTTCATACGTCCCATCACCAACAGCCAATGGAAATCATGATTGATCTGTTCCGGTTTGAAAGCGAGCGGAAGAAACAATGGCGCTTCAAAGCGATCCGTCAATCCCGCGCGCAACACCCCAACCACCGTGTATTGCTCCCCGTTGAGCCGAACGTTCTTTCCGATGATGTTCGTGTCGCTGCCAAACCGTTCTTTCCAGAACAGGTTCGTCATGATCACCACATGATTCTTGCCAACTTCTCCCTCTTCCGGCAGGAAGTCGCGCCCCAGAAGGAACGGCACGCCCATCATGTTGTAGGAACCGGGAGACATGATGCGCGTCTGCACCTCTTCCGGGTGCCCGGACATGGAAAGGCTGTACGATCCGCCACTCCACGCAACCATGTCCTGAAAGAGCCTGCTCTCTTTTTTCCATTCCAGATAGTCGCCCGCGGAAACCACGTTCCTGTTGTCATTGACCTTCGACCAGATCATCACCAGCTGATTCGGGTTGGGGTAGGGCATTGGCGCAAGTAGCGCCGCGTAAACCACGCTAAAGATGGCGGTGTTCGCGCCGATGCCAAGCGTAAGCGCCAGAAGCGCGACCGACGTAAATCCAAGGTTCTTCCCGAGCAACCTCAGTCCAAAACGAAGGTTGCGCCCCAGATTCATCATCCCCGCACCCCCAGATACTCGAGTAGACATCCTTTTGCTGGAATTAGACGCCTGAACGGGCTAGCGGTCACTTCGCGAAATGAAAAAGAATTGGGAAAGTCCAATCCGGTATCGGGGCGCTAACTCTCAGACTCCAGCTTGCTCGCCAGGGGTTTGGGTGCCGCTAGGAGCCAGGCCGCGCGTAGCGCCCGCCGCAGTGTAGCCGCCCGGACGCCCTTCAGCCGCAGGCAGGTCGCGCCACGCTGTCCCCATGCGCCCTTGGCCGGGACGAATACGGTTGGCTGTGCTTTGACTAGCATTTCCTGTTCAATAGGCGTGAGCTTGACCATGCCCCAGCCGCTCTCCGGGTAGCCCAACGTCGCAAAAATCTTGCCAGCCACGCGAAAGTCCGGGTGGCCCATGTGCGCCTGTTCGCTCGCCTCCGGCAAGCTGAGGGCAAGGCGGCGAAACTCTTGAGAAGTCATGAACAGGTCTCCAACGTTGGGGAAACTGCACGGTACCACAGGAAGCCAGCAATCCAACCCGCCCTCAAAGGTCCAGCGCCATTCGCAAAGCGCGATTCAGTTCCAGCAGCTTCGTAGAGGACAGCGATCCAACGTAGTTGGTGAGATCCGTCTTTCTAAGGCTTACGAGGTTGTCGCACATGATCCAGCTCGGATGTTTCATTCCTTCTGGAAGGTCGACAGCCACTTGCGTGGACAAGCCCTCTCCATTGCTGAAGACCGGCGCGCCGATGACCGTGGAAAACTTCGAATCGATCAGAACCTGACGGCTTACGACGACGAATATCCGGTATTGCTTCAGATCACCGCCCGGCTTGTAGACGCGATAGAGCTCGCCTCGAGTCATTGGCATCCTTCGCCGCGGTGTTTGGGTCGCCTCTGCGCTCGCGGTGCAGGGTCACTCTCCAGAAGCCTGGTAGTCCAGGACTTCCGCAGCCTCAGAATTCAACCGATCGGCGGCTTTATTGAGCCGCTCCAAGTCCCGTGCCTGTAGGGCGGCGCGTGACCGGTCGCGCAGGTACTTGCGCAGCACCCGTTCAATAAACGAGGAACGCGAGTGCTTGGACCCGGCCAGCCGGTCCACGTTCTCCAGGACGTCCTTGGAAAGTGTGATAGAGGTCTTCAGCTTCATACTACCATCCTACTACCACTCTACTGCTATCCCGCCGGTCCAGCAAGGCCTCCTTGCCGGGGAAGGGGAAGCACTTGACAGTGGACTAGTGATACTGTATATTCTGTAATAACAGAAATGAGTGAACATACAAAAATGACCCAAAACTCCCTCACTCCCGTGGCCCAGAAATTCATTTTGCATTGGGGCGAAATGGGCACCCGCTGGGGCATTAACCGCACCGTCGCGCAGGTGCACGCCCTGCTGTTCCTGTCGCCGCAACCGCTGCCGGCAGACGAAATCTCCGCGACGCTGGCGGTGGCGCGCTCAAATGTCAGCACCAGCCTCCGCGAACTGCAGGGCTGGCGAATTGTGCGCGTGGTCCATGTACTCGGCGACCGGCGTGACCATTTTGAGTCCATCAAAGACGTCTGGGAAATTTTTCGCATCGTCTCCGAAGAGCGCAAGCGCCGCGAGATCGATCCCACGCTCCGCGTGCTCGCGGAATGCGTCCAAGAAGTGAAGGCCGATCCGAAGGGTGATGCGTACGCGCGCGAGCGAATGGAAAGCATGCTGGAGTTTTTGACTGCGATGACCGGCCTGTTCGAAGAAATCATTCGCATGCCGACTGGCGCATTGAAAGGCGTAGTGAAATTGCGCGGAAAAGTGATTACGCTGCTCGGCACCGAGAAGAAAAAAGCAGCAGGGTAGAACTGTTGGAAAGCTAAGACCATGATTTCGCTGGTGAGTGAATACACGGACGGGAAGGGGCGCCACGCGCGCGGCTGGTTTTTCTTTGATGCCGAGTGCAAGTTCTGCACGCGCATCGCGCGATGGCTCGCGCCGATTCTGGAAAAGCGCGGTCTGGAACTGGCTCCGCTCCAGGATCCCCGGGTGGGGGCGCTGCTGGGATTGTCGCGCGACGAATTGATGCGCGAGATGCAATTTCTTTTGAGCGACGGCAGCCGTTACGGCGGCGCGGATGCGGCGGTAGCGCTGGCGCGCGAAATCTGGTGGTGGCGCCCGCTGCTGTGGGTCTCGCGGATTCCCGGGATGATGGGAATTCTCCATAAAGGCTACCGGTGGATCGCCGGCCGGCGCAGCTGCGCAGCAATTTCTTGTCCCGTAGATCAAATTTCTCCGCGCGTCTAACGCATTCTTGCAGAGAGTAGGCCGACGATGGCGTTTCACTTCTCGGACTTGTCGCGCTGGGGCGGAAAAGTCAGCCGCGGGAAATATGCGGCGGTGGGATTGGTCGGCGTAGCGATCAAATACAATCTGGACCGGGTGATCGCGGCCTCGTTCTTTGGATACGATCAAAGTTTTTTCTTCAACTATTGGGCGCCGCTGGGAAAGGCCGGGCGGCTCGCTCATCTTTCCAGTACCGAAGCGAATTTCCTCGCCACCCTCTTGTTTTTTTCCATTCCATTTGTGTGGGTCGGCGTCACGATGACCGTGCAACGGCTGCGCGACGCGGGGCAGCCGGTGTGGCTGGTCGTGCTTTTCTTCATTCCGGTGATCAACGTTTTGTTTTTTCTGGCACTCTGCGCGCTGCCGTCGCAGGAGCGAGTGGCTTACTCGGAAGGAGCGCCGTGGCCCGGACCAGGAGTTGTGGCCGGAATGATTCCGCGCAGCGCGCTGGGCAGCGCCATGCTTTCGATTTTTTTGACGACTGCTTTGGGCTTGGTGTTTGTAGGCATCGGGACGCTGGTGGTCGGGGCGTATGGCTGGGGGCTCTTTGTGGCGCTGCCGTTCTGCCTAGGCATGTTTTCAGTTTTGCTTTACAGCTATCACGCGCCGCGCAGTTGGCGTACGTGTTTGAATGTAGCGCTGCTGCCCGTGGGCTTGCTTGGTGCGGCGCTGCTGTTGGTAGCGATGGAAGGCGTGATTTGCATTTTGATGGCCGCGCCGTTTGCCATCGCACTGGCGGCGCTGGGCGGAATGCTGGGGTACACGATTCAGGCGCACCACTGGCGGCCTAAGCAGACGCCCGCGATGCTTTCCATTGTTTTGCTTCTGATCCCGGCGTCGTTTGGGATCGAGCACGCGGCAGGGTTGCAGCCGCCCCTGTACATGGTGCACACAGCAATTGAAGTAAACGCACCACCAGAAAAAGTGTGGAACCAGGTGGTGGCGTTTGCGGAAATTCCGCCGCCGAAAGAATTATTGTTTCGCGCGGGAATCGCCTATCCGATTCGCGCGGAGATTTCCGGTCGCGGAGTAGGCGCAGTGCGCCATTGTATTTTCTCGACGGGCCCGTTTGTCGAGCCGATTGAAGTTTGGGACGAACCGCGTCTCCTGCAATTCGGCGTAACGGCAAATCCCGCCCCGTTGAACGAACTAAGTCCCTATGGAAACATCCAGCCGCCGCACTTGCACGGCTACTTCGTCTCCGAAAAGGGCCAATTTTTATTGACCGCCCTGCCCGGCGGGCGCACGCGTTTGGAAGGCACGACCTGGTATTACGACACCATCTGGCCCGCAGCGTACTGGCGTTTGTGGTCGGACTTCATCATTCACCGGATCCACCTGCGCGTGCTGGGGCACATAAAACTGGAAGCAGAGAGGTAAGACATAAGAAAGCAATGACCACTCGATAGCTGCCACCTACCTCGCTGCGAGACTCCCACGGCGCTTCTCAAGCTGCTCGACCACGCCGTCGAGATCAGGATAGCCGGCGCCAAATCTCCGTGTGAGCCAGTTGCCACCGCGCTCGGAAATCCTCTCACCGTCCGCGAACACCTCGAACTGGCCGGTTTTGCCAGGTATAAGGACGACTTCCATGCCCAGGCGCTTCTTGATGAGGGCCACGAGACTCGTGACCTTGACCTTGTTGTTCTCTCAGGTCGGGCAGTGAACGATTTCGATCTTCATTCTGATCTCCAATCTGCTTCGCCTAAATCTTACATTCACGTGACCACCGCCGACTCTCCGTTAGATTGCCGAAACCCACGTTGGCTACTCGGTCTCCGGGATATATTCCACCGCTGAGCGAACATCAGAAAGAGGTTAGCCTCGGGCATACAGGAAAATGTCGCGAACAGCTTGACGGATGGTCTCGTCGTTCCAATCGGGGTGTTCCGCGCGCAGCGCCGCCTTCTTCAGTTGCCGCGCGGAATGATACAGCCGTTCGGCCGCCCTCAATTTCTGCGCCGGCGACATTGCTTGCAACACCTGTTGCGTTTCAGTTTTCATCCTGGCGGCCGATTGTAACAGATTCGCCTACGTACGCAGGGCAACGAGGCGGGCATCAAAATTGGGGGACGCCCCTGGCGTGAAGGCCTGAGATACCCGCAAGTAACAAATGTGCGATCGCTAGTTAGGATTCTTCGAGGACGCGTTTGTAATAGCGCTCGTAGGCGGGGATGACGTCGTTGGCGCAGTAGTTTTTCTTGGCATGGAGGCGGGCGATTTTGCCCATTTCGCGGCCGCGGTCGGCGCGGGACAGGAGTTCAATGGCGTAGCGCGCGGCTCCTCCTACATCGCCGGGCTCGACCAGAAAACCATCTACTCCATGCTCGACGACTTCTGGAATGCCGCCGACGTTGGTGGCGATGACGGGGACTTCGCAGGCCATGGCTTCGAGGGCGGCGAGGCCGAAGGATTCGAGCTGCGAAGGAAGCAGGAACAGATCGGCGGCGGCGAGCTTTTCGTAGACATTGTCCTGCTTGCCTAGGAAGTGGACGTCTTTCTGCAGATTATATTTGCGAACGAGAAATTCGGCCGCGCCGCGGTCTGGGCCGTCGCCAATGAGCACGAGTTTTGCGTGCATTGCGCCGCGAACGATAGCGAAAATTTCCACGACGTCGGTGAGGCGCTTGACGGGGCGGAAATTCGAAAGATGCATGAGGATGGGTTCGCCGCTGGGCGCCCATTGCGCGGCCAAGCCTTTATCGGCGGTGCGATTGTAGAGATCGCAGTTGACGAAATTGGGGATGACTTCGATGGGGCGCTTGATGTCGAAGTCCTTGAGCGTTTCTCTCAGAAGATATTGGGAGATGGAGGTGACGCCGTCGCTTTGCTCGATGGAAAATTTGGTGATGGGGAGATAGCTGCGGTTGCTGCCGACCAAAGTGATGTCTGTGCCGTGCAGCGTGGTGATGAAGGGCAGGCGGCGCGGCGCAGCCATGGAGCGCGCCAACAGGGCGCTGACGGAATGCGGGATGGCGTAGTGGACGTGGAGCAGGTCGAGTGATTCGGATTCGAAGACTTCGAGCATTTTTGTGGCGAGCGCCAGGGTATAGGGAGGATGGTCGAAGAGCGGGTAGGAGGCGACTTCGACTTCGTGAAAGTGGATACGCGGGTCGTTGGGGTTCATGCGGATGGGCGGGGCGTAGCTGATGAAATGAATGTCGTGGCCGCGCGCGGCAAGCTCCATGCCGAGTTCCGTGGCGACGACGCCGGAGCCCCCGTAGGTTGGGTAACAGGTGATGCCGATGCGCATAGGAGTTTTTAGTTGTTAGTTTTCAGTTCTTAGTAAATGAAAACCAACGGATCGCTCGAACGTGATTTTGGTTCGATTCGAAAACAAGTACGTCGCTCAATCTCGTTTCGGGTCCGTCGCCCACAGATCGCAGCCTGAAACACTAACATACAGGCGGCCTCAGAAACCGCACAGCGATCTGGGGCCAAGCCGCGTACAAGCACGGGTCTAAAAACCTCGCTACGACGGCGTCGCAGCGGCTTGCGGGCTGCCGAAGCCGATGCTAGAGTCGCGGCCACCGCGCGAGACATCCGGCGACGGGTCGTCACTATTTAGACGCGGGAACGGGGAATATCGTGACACGGCTTTCGGGCAAAGTGGCACTGATTACCGGTGGCGGGACGGGCATTGGGCGGGCGATTGCGCTGGCGTTTGCGCGGGAGGGCGCGAGTGTGGCGGTGGCTGGGCGGCGATTGGAGAAGCTGCGCGAGGTAATCGGCGAAATTCAGAAACAGGGCGGGGTGGGATTGGCGATGGAGTGCGACGTAACGCGGGCCATAGAAGTTGCGCGTGCGGTGAAAGGAACGGTGGAGCGATTCGGGCGGCTGAACGTGCTGGTGAACAATGCGGGGGCGCTGTACGCTTCGACGGTGGAGGGTATTAGCGAAGAGGAATGGGACCGGCTGATGACGGTGAACGTGAAGGGGCCGTTTCTGGTGTCGCGCGCGGTGCTGCCGGAGTTTCGAAAGTGCGGCGGCGGAGCGATTGTGAACATCGGATCGGTGCTTGGGCTGTTTGCGGTGAAGGATCGCGCGGCGTATTGCGCTTCGAAAGGCGGGGTGACGATGCTGACAAAGGCCATGGCGCTCGATCACGCGCACGAAAAGATTCGAGTGAACTGCATTTGTCCTTCGGTCGTGGAGACGGATTTGGTCAAGAGTGTTTTTGACGACTCGGAACGAGGGCAGGCATTGCTGAAGGCACGGCTGGCCACGATTCCGCTCGGGCGCTTGGGGAGGCCGGAGGACGTGGCGGAGATGGCGGTGTATCTGGCGTCGGAGGAATCGTCGTGGTTGACGGGGGCGGCGATTCCGTTGGATGGCGGGGTGACGGCGTACTGAGTTTTCAGTTCCCAGTGTTCCGTTTTCAGTAAGAGAAGAGCGAAGGGAAATGGGATGAGGGCTGCGACGTATTGAGGCTTCAGTTCTCACTGTTCGGTCTTCAGTAGGAGAGGAGAGAGGCGAAATGCTTTGAAGCGACGTACTGACTATTGGGTTTTCAGTGTCCAGTTGTCAGTAAGAGAGAAGAATCTGCCAGGCGGTGTAGGGCGCGATGACGAAGAAAATGTCGAAAGCGGAGAAGCAGGCCACGGAGATGGTGCGGCAACGACTCAGAGAGAGCCGCTCCACGGAACTTCTAGGATTCGATGTGGAGAGCGTGCGAACGGGGCGGGCTATTTTCCGGCTGGATGTGCGGCCCGACCACAAACAGATTCATGGCGTAGTGCACGGGGGAATTTTGGCTTCGCTGGCGGATACCACCGCGGCGATCGCCGCGTACACGATGGTACCACCGGGCACAGAGATCGCCACGGTGGAATTGAGCATCAATTACCTGGAGCCGGTGCCGGGCGGGCGCATCAAAGCTGACGCCCGCGTACTGCGAACCGGAAGAAATTTTGTTGTGACGGAGTGCGAGATTTTTAACGAGGACGGGTCGCTGGCTGCAAAGGCGCTGCTCACTTTCGGAGCAGCTACCGGCCATTCCATCAAAAAATAGAGCGGTTACTCGTCGCCACCCTGTGCGGATTCTTCGCCATCTTTGAAAACATACTTGATGACGCGCTTGAAAATGAGCAGGTTGGGGCTGCCCGTGCGGGTCAGCTTGATGCAATCGCGGTCGTACCATTCGACGGTTCCGCGGAGCGTCTCGCCATCCTCGAGGACGATGGCCATCGGGGTATGGGACTGCATCTGCTTGACCCAGTAAAAGTTCTCGGCGTGGGTCAGCTCCGGTGGTGCGGGCTTTTTGCTGGGCACAGGGCCGTTGTGCGACGGGCCATTGTGGGATGGGCCATTGTGCGAGGGGCGGGGTGCACTCGGCTCCTTGAGGTCCGGAAAGCCCGGACGAAACATACGGCGATTCACCATGACTACTCCTTCTGAACAGAGGGGGTGAACTATCTAGTCGTGAGATGCATGCGAGCGTCCGCGGGTTACAGCCCCTCATTCGAAATGTCTCAGGGCTCTTAGGGCAGGGATTTGCCGAAATAGTGTCACAGTACGATGGAAGAAGCACGCGAATCTTTTGGGGCCAGGGAGGCGGTCAGCGAATCCAGGCCGAGCTGGCGGTTCAAATTGCGACGGGCCCCTGCGTAGAGCTCATCAAAACCGGCGATGGCGCGGAGAACCCAGACGGAATCCACGGAATTAGCGAGAGACTCGAGTTCCTTCGCAAGTGGCGCGTTGCGGAGAGCGGGCTCTTTTACCTTGGACGTGAGCTCGAGGAGATCGGTGAGCAGGCCGTAGAAGACGCTGATCTGCTCCTCGAATGAAGTGTCGCGGTCCTTGGCGAGTGCCGAAGTATCTGCGAAGAGCTGCGCAAAGCCTTGGCCGCGGGCGGCGCGCTCGAGAATGCGGAGAGCGTTCTTGCGGGCTTGTGCCGTTTTTTCCACATCCATTTCCATGGCCAGGCCGGGACTGCCTTCGGCGAGTTGCGCGGCCAGTTTGATCTCGGCGGGCTTGCGGTTGGTCTTTTCTTTCAGGATTTTTTCCACCGCGGCTTGCGGCAGCGGCGCAAAATGAAATTGCATGCAGCGCGAAACGATGGTAGGCAGCAGGGCATAGGGCGACGGCGCAGTTAGAATGAGGGTGGCCGAGCCGGGAGGCTCTTCGAGGATTTTCAGAAAAACGTTGGCAACGTCCCAGCGCATGGTCTCCGCGCCGTCGAGGATGAAGACGCGGCGGCGGCCCATCGGCTGAAAGTAGGCGGCGCGCTGCACGGCTCGCAACTGGCCGACGCGCAGCATGGGTCGCGCAACGGGGCTTTTCAGGCGGACCGGATCGGGGACCAACGCCCAGACGTCGGGATGTGATTGCAGTATCAGCGGCACGCGTTCGACGGTTGCGGCGTCGGCGCTTTCGCCGCGCTCGACTAGGCCCTGAGCGATCAGCTCTTCAGGATGCGCGAGCAGCGCGATGCGTTGACAGGTGGCGCACTCGCCGCAGGAATCGTCGAGGAGGCGTTCGCAATTGGCGGCTTGGGCGAACAAACGGGCCAGTGTGAATTTGCCCACGCCGCGGGCGCCGGTGAAGAGCAATGCATGCGGAACGCGATTGGTTCGAAGAGCGCCGCGCAGCGCGCCGACGAGGCGTTCATTACCGAGAAATTCGGCGAACCCCATACGCTAGCGTCCCTCGCCCGCAGATGCGGACGAAAGCACGCCTTCGACGGCGGCGAGAACGTCTATGGCAATTTCCTCGGGCTCGCGGATGGCGTTTTGTGTGGCGTCGAAACACTGGATGGTGGCCCAGGGGACGCTTCGGGAAAGCGAGTCGTACATTTCAGCGGCATCTTCGAGGTGGCGCAGGCTGGACTCCAGAATATCTTTTTGCGCGGAAGTGTAAGTGCGCGCGGGCTTGCGCGCAACGAGGCGCTGGGCTTCCTGGGGCGGAACGCGAAGGTAAAGAATCAGATTCTCCCGCGGGAGGCCGTAGATTTTGTATTCGAGATGCTCGATCCATTCGAGAAACTCGGAGCGCTTCGCGGGCGGGACACGCGCGGTTTGATGCGCCAAATTGGAAGCGATGTAGCGGTCGATGAGGACAATTTGACCGCCGTCCAACGCGGCTTCCAGCTTAAATTTGGATTCAAAACGGTCGCCGGCATATAGCATCGCGGTGAAATGAGGATCGACGGTTTCGAGAGAGCCGAGCTCTCCGTTCAGAAACTTGCCGACCATTTTGCCGAACCAGGAGTCGTATTGCGGGAAGCTGGTGGAAAAGACGGCGTGGCCGCGCGCTTTGAGGGTCAGCGTCAGGAGTTCAACCTGCGTACGCTTGCCACTGCCGTCGATGCCTTCGACAGCGATCAGTTTTCCAGGAAAGGTCATCGTAGAATCAGCGTAGCGCGCCATGAGAGGACTGGGACAACGCTTGAAGGCCAGTCTAACCGCAGAGACTCTGCGCTGCAATGCTGCGCGTGCTAGGATTTCAATTCGAATATGACGCAGACTTCGGCACGCGAGAATCTAAGACGGATACAGGAAAGAATCGTGCTTGCGGCGGGGCGCGCCGGGCGCAAGGCCGAAGAGATTACGTTGATCGGCGTGTCGAAGACGCATCCTGCCGGTGCGATTCGAGAGGCGTTTGAAGCGGGCGTGCGGCACTTTGGTGAGAACCGAGTGCAAGAGTGGGAGGGGAAACGCGCGGGCACGGAAGGCTTGGCGGCGACGTGGCATTTGATCGGACATTTGCAGAGCAATAAGGCGGCTCGGGCGGCGAGACTTTTTCATAGCGTGGACTCGGTGGATGATCTTGGACTGGCGCAGCGGTTGGACCGCGCGCGGGCGGAAGCGGGTATCACCGGCAAACTTCGCGTGCTGATCGAAGTGCGCGTAGCAAGGGAGGAAACCAAGAGCGGCGTGGAGGTCGGAGGATTGCCTGTGTTGGCCGAAGAAGTCTCGGAATTGACCAAGCTGGAGCTCGCTGGGCTCATGTGCATTCCGCCGTTGCTGGAAAATGCTGAGCGCGTGCGGCCATATTTCCGGCGCTTGAGAGGATTGCGCGACGATTTGGTGAAGAGGCTGGGCCTCGCTCTGCCGGTGCTCTCCATGGGAATGTCGCACGATTTCGAAGTGGCCATCGAAGAAGGGGCAACAGAAGTCCGCGTGGGCACAGCGCTGTTTGGGCAGCGAGGAATTCAGGCCGCGAGCCAGTGAAATTCTGGGGGAGCCAGGGATGAAGTTACTTGATCCGATTCGAATGCGTGATGTTGAACTGAAGAACAGAATTGTCGTTTCGCCGATGTGCCAGTATTCCGCGAAGGACGGGCATCCGCAGAACTGGCACCTTGTGCATCTGGGGAGCCGCGCGGTCGGCGGAGCGGCTCTGGTGATGACGGAAGCGACGGCGGTTGAGACACGAGGGCGAATCTCGCCTGCAGACACGGGCATTTATGAGGAAGCGCATGTTGAGAGCTGGCGGCCGATCGCGGAATTCATTCGATCGCAGGGCGCCATCCCGGGAATGCAATTGGCGCACGCTGGACGGAAGGGAAGCGTCACGCCTCCCTGGGATGGAGGCAAGGCGATTGCGCCGCAGGATGGCGGTTGGGCGCCAGTGGCGCCCAGCCCTATTGCGTTTGGTGAGGGCTACGCGGTCCCGGAGGCGCTTGCCACGAAGGCAATCACAGATGTTGTGAAGGCTTTCGCGAACGCGGCGACGCGAGCGCTGGCAGCCGGTTTTGAGGTATTGGAACTTCATGCCGCGCACGGATATTTGCTGCACCAATTTCTTTCGCCGCTGTGCAACGAGCGCACCGATGAATACGGCGGCACATTCGAAAACAGAATTCGGCTTGCGCTGCAGGTTGCAGGGGCCGTGCGAGACGTCTGGCCGCACCGGCTGCCCTTGTTTGTGCGTCTTTCCGCCTCCGATTGGAAAGAGGGCGGCTGGGATTTGGAGCAGACGATTGCGCTTTCGGCAAAATTGAAACCAGTCGGAGTGGATTTGATTGACGTTTCAAGTGGGGGCACCGTTCCTGGGGTTAAGATTCCCTTGGGCCCGGGATACCAGGTGAAGTTTGCCGAGGCCATCCGCAAGCAGGCCGGAATCGCCACGGGGGCCGTCGGCTTGATTACGGAACCCGCGCAAGCGGAAACCATCCTGATGGGGGAGCAGGCGGACCTGATTTTTCTTGCGCGCGAGATGTTGCGCGATCCGTATTGGCCGAGGCGCGCGGCGAAAATGCTGGGTGAAAAAATAAAACCTCCAGTGCAGTACGAGCGTGCCTGGTAAATCTTGGATGCTGGAAATTTCAGAGAACCAAACAAGTGGCACGATCAGTTTTCAAGTGAGGGTGCAGCCGCGTGCTAGCAAAGACGAGATCGCTGGGGAGATGGGCGGCGCGTTGAAAGTGCGCTTGCAGGCGCCAGCGGTGGAAGACCGCGCGAACGAGGCGCTGGTAGAATTCCTGGCGCAGCTTTTGAAAAGACCCAAGGCGGCTGTTAGAATTCTTAGCGGCGATCGCAGCCGCACGAAACGCATCGAAATCAGCGGTGTGACTCGCCAGCAGGTTTTGGACCTGTTGGTCCAAGAAGCTTGAAGTTCCAAAGAAATCTGCTTTTCGAGCTACGGAGCTAGCCCTTTTATGAGCGCGGACATTCCTGGGATTCAGAGTGACTTGCGGGCGGCCAAGCTGGACGGCTGGCTCTTTTACGATTTTCGCGGGCGTGATCCCATCGCGCAACGCATCTTGGCTTTGCCGGAGCACATGCGCACGCGAAGATGGTTTTATTTTGTTCCTGCCAAGGGCACTCCGAAAAAACTGGTCCACAAAATCGAGTCGGAGTCGCTCGCCGCGCTGCCGGGCGAAACTCTCTATTACGCGGGCCAGGATGAGCTTCGCAAGAATGTAGGGAAGATTCTGGGCCGCGCGAAAAACGTGGCTATGCAGTATTCGCCGAAGAATGCCATTCCGTACGTGGCGATGGTGGATGCCGGCACGATTGAATTGGTGCGCAGCAGCGGCGTGAAAGTGGTGAGCTCGGCGGATCTGGTGCAGAAGTACGAGGCGTGCTGGAGCGCGGAGCAGCTCGAATCCCACCAATCGGCTGGCGTAGCCATCGATCGGATCGTGCGGGAAGCGTTTCAACTTGCCGCACAGAGCGTGCGCGAGAAAAAGACGCTCACGGAATTTGATTTGAAGAATTGGATCCTCAAGGAGTTCGAAGCCGCGGGTATCTGGGCCGAGGAGGGCCCGGACATCGCGGTAAACGCGCACGCCAGCGATCCGCACTATGGTCCCACAGCGGAGTCCGCGTCTCCGATTCGCGAAGGGGACTTGTTGCTGCTGGATATTTGGGGGAAGAAAAAAGCGGCCGGCAGCGTGTACTACGATGTGACCTGGATTGGGTATCTCGGCGCTAAAGTTCCCGAGAAATACGCCAAGGTTTTCGGCGTCGTTCGCGAGGCGCGCGATCGAGCGGTGGATTTGATTCGCAAGAGCATCGCGGCAGGGAAGCCGGTGCAGGGTTGGCAGGTGGACAAGGCGGCTCGCAGCGTGATCGAAAAAGCAGGCTATGGAAAATATTTCTTTCACCGCACCGGCCACAGCCTCGGGGAAAAAGTCCATGGCAACGGCGTGAATATGGATGGACTCGAAACGCACGACAGCCGCCACTTGATTGCACGGACGTGCAACTCCATCGAACCCGGCATCTATCTCTCGGATTTTGGCATTCGCAGCGAAGTGAACGTGTACATTGACGAACGCGAAGCGCGCGTGACCGGAGCAGTCCAGAACGAGATTCTGGCGTTGCTGGCCTAGCGTGGCGGGAGACGCAAAAGGAAGAGAATGACAGACGAGATAATCGCACCGGCCGCTTCTCGACACGATTCGGGATTGCAGGCACGCGCCGTTATTGTCGGCGTAGCCGGATGGATCGTGCCGGGATTGGGCCACGCGCTTCTAAAAATGTGGGGTCGCGCCTTGGCCTGCTTTCTGATGGTAGGTCTACTGGTGCTGGTCGGCGCAGGGATGCGTGGAAACCTCTTCACCTCCAGCGGCAATGACGCCTTCGATTCGCTTGGCTACATCGCGGATATGGGGGCGGGGTCGTTTTATTTCCTGGCGAGGTCGCTCGAAAAGAGTGGCGCGGATGTCTCGCATGCCACCGGCGATTACGGGACGCGATTTCTCGCCACCGCAGGCGTGCTGAACCTGCTCGCAGCCCTGCACGCGTACGAAGTGGCGCGAGGGCGGAAGGCATGAGCAACGGATTCGAATTCAAGCTTAGCCATTTTCAATCCATGCTGCTTTTCGCACTGGTCATTTCCGTTGCGTTCGGGTTTCTCAGCCGCCGCGGTCCGCTCGACCGCGTCAAATACATCGTATGGTCGCTCTTCCTCTTCCTGCTGATCGGCGTGGGCATCGGCTGGGCCATGTACCCCTTTTCCCGTTGAAAGAACGCCATTTTCGTGGATGAATTGACAGCAATTTTCCGCGGATGCTATTGTCGTTACAACGGGCCGAGGTAGCTCAGTGGTAGAGCAGCCGATTCGTAATCTGGCAGTCGTTCACCGTCATACTCCTCCCCTCATCTACAACGATGTCATTGTGTCGGCGTGAGTCGGGCTAGGTCCACGACCCTGCGTGCACTTCAAAATGCACCACACTTTTTGGAGCGAGGACAAAAAAAATGGAAATCGGGGAGATACGCAACCTCAAGCTCGTTTTGGTTTGCAGGCATTGTGAACACCAGGTGGGTGACAGCTATTCTCTCGCGTTTCCTGACGCCATCGCTGTCGCCCTTGCTAGTGGGATTCCGAGGTGTGACAACCCGAAGTGTCCACGCTTTCCCAAGGGTGGGCCTCCGTTTCTAGTCAAAACTGGACCGGATGCTCAGTATCTAACCCAGATTGCGAACCTCGCAGAACAACTCCGAAGCGCCATTGTCGCAGCGGAAAACGCGTACCAAGATCAAAACTTCCCGTTCAGGATAGGCGTGGGCTTCTGACCGCGACGAGTTCTCCATCTCTGACGGCGACGGTCAGGAATTTTTTGCTGATCCCCGTTGCCTTTGAGACAAACTGCTTCCAATCCATTTCAGCGAAACGCGCGGGCCGGCCAGGGTAATTCTCAATCGCTGCCCGCGCTTTTTTTATTTTGCGATCATGCTCGCGTTTGCTTCTGCGCGCCTGCATAGCACTGCCGGCGCACGCCCGCGAGCAGAAGTCAGTTTTCTGATTCGTTTTTGCGACATACCAGTTACCGCATTTTAAACATGGTTCGCGCAGCAACGTCTGCTGTGAGTTGCGAATGAGGCGCGCGAAATTCATGGCCGCGGTGTCGCCGGCGTAGTAGTCGATCACCGACAAACTTCCGTCCCGCTCAGTTCTGACCCTAATCCTCTTGGTGAACTTCTCCAGCCGTTCCCGATCTGGCAGTCTAACCCTTCCTCCCTTACCGCGAAGAGCCCGGACCATGCGGCGCAGCCACACCGCATCGTCATAGGACCAATTCTTGCCCTTCCAATCATCGAGTCTTTCGCTGGCGTCGTTCAGCATGGCGAGCATATCGCGCAGGTTTTCCGCCTCTTCTGCAGGGTTCATCGCCACGTAAGCCATTGAAAAGCCTCCCCTAATAATGCCGTCATACGTTCTTTCGAATATCGTGCGTAGGTTCGTTTGACATCTGAAGAATAAGCAGTACCCTCAGGCGAAGTCAAGGGAGGCCAAATGAAGAAAACAAATCTCACGCCAGTTGAACTGGCCCGGCAGCGCGGGCAATCCCTCGATTGGATCTACCGGCAGATTCGTGTCGGGAAAATCCGCGCGACTCGCCAAGGCAACCGGTGGGTTATTCCTCTGCCTGTGTCGAGTGAACGCGGCGTTGCGCTCGATGCGAAAGGTTAGGAGGAGTCATGCCGAATTATGCATTGCTCGGGACCGGCCAGCAGGCCGTTACCACTGGACCTGCTCAGGCATTGCCCTCGGTCGTGCCGCCGAATCCTCTCGGCGCAGTTCTGACCGGCAGCACCATCCCGCGCGGTGAAGGCGTGCGCGTGAATCTTGCCTGTGTTGGTTCAGCGGCGTTGTTCTATGGCAACAACAACGGCGTGACGCCGGCGAACGGCAAAGCGATAGCGGCCGGGCAATTCAGATTCGTTCGTCGTCAACGATCTCGCACAAGTCTTCGTGGTGGCCGCCGCGAATGGCACTTGCACGGCGAGCTGGTCGGTCACGAATAACTAGCGCCCCACAAATCCGTCGCGTGGGAGTGACAAATGGGGACACGAGATGGCGGAAAAAAACAGCGAGCGTTTGAGAGAAAAGGCCGTAAGTCTTCTGCTGTCAGAGAAGACTATCGAGACAGCGGCCAAAAAGTGCGGTGTCACACGGCGCACCCTTCATCGTTGGCTGCGCGACCCAGAATTTCGGGCCGCACTGATGGAAGCGAAGGCCGAGCTGCTCAAGACAGCGACACGGACACTTACCAGGAACAGCGTCAAGGCCGCAGATGTTCTGGCGAAGATCTTCTTGAGCAAACCGAAGCCGAATCAATCAGCGAACGTGAGCGCGGCCATCGGTACTCTGCGTTTATCGCTCGACGCCTTCGCTCTTGAGGATCTCGAGGAACGCTTGCGCCGACTGGAGAACCAAAACGATGCGTTATGACAGCCTGAGACGCCGAATCAAATCTATCGAAAGAGAAAGCCCGATAGCCGATGGCGTTTTAGTTTTTCCAGACGGCTCGACGCGAGCGATTCGCATTGCCGACCCCTTGGCTGTGATGTGTGATGCCATGACGCTGTCCTCTTGGGCCGGGCCTGGACTTTGTGAAGGCGACTCACAAATCCCGCAGCAGACCGAATGGCAGAAGGGGCCGCGTCCGGTCAGCAAGCACGACAGCACGATCGCTCTACTCGCGCGGGCCAGCTCCGTCGAATCTGAAAACAGGTTTCTACACACGGTGCAGTCGATGGCGGCGCACGCCGTCGCGATGGAAGGCAACATTCATGCACCAACCCAACAGGGAGGGAATTAAGTCGCGCGTTTTCCGAGGTCTGGAAGTGAATAGCGGTTTGTGTATTTTGTAGTCAGAAAAGGAGAAGCATCGTGAAAAACGCATTGAGTACAGAAGAAAGAACACCAGAAGTTGATCCCACATTTGCGAGTCAGGTACCGGGCTGCTTCAATGCGCCGCCCACACCCGACCGCTTGCCGGGGCATGCGTCAGTCGAGTTGAGGACTCCCGATTTTGCGGACCTCGCGCGGCGCAGTGCTCCCGGCCATGCGGTTAGCGAGGCGCTGACGTACACCTGGCGTCGGTAGTGCAGACATTTCGAATTGGCGAAGGAAGGGGAATCGCATGGACTTCATGGAAGAGCTGGAGGCTGAGCTAAACGCGATCGCTGCGGGAGCGCCGGCACCTATCGCAAACTGGCGCACGACTCCTATCAAGGGATGGGAGCACGGGTTTGCCGGCGAGGCACAGGCCATCCGCCAAAAAGAATGGTGGAATAAGCCGCGCGAGGAAGCTGGCCGGTCACTGAACGATATTCTGAAGCGCGCAGGGCTTGGGCGGCTGCAGGACACCGATGAGCGGGAAAACGAAGGCCACGAAAAAGGAACCGGAACCACCGCCAAGGAAATCGCCGAGCGCCAACGTGAGAAAGAAAAAAACCTTTCTTCCAGCGCCAGCAAAAACCGGGCGGCACACGCAGACGATGAAAGAGCGCCGTGGCAGAAATATCTTGGGGAGCCTCGCGCCGATGCGCGCACCTGGTTGAAAGACTTTAGCGCCCGAGTGGACACCAACAGCCAAGACAACAAGGCTTGGTGGGGAACTCTCCGCGATCACGTCGCCTCGAAACCGCAGAACGCACGTGTCGAGGACCTGAACCCCCAGCTCGTCGAATTGTGCGTTAGGAATCTCTGCACCGAATAGGGTTAGTAAAAATCGAAAGGAGAAATGCGTGAGCACTTCCATCGTAGGAATTTCTAAAGTTCACGGGAGTCGTTTTGGCGCGGAAGTAGCCAGGGCTGATGAGGTCACGGCAGCGCGAGCGCCGGAACCGCGCGCCATACCGGACCTGCTGCTGCAGGTGTTGACCGGGTTGAATCCTGAAACCGAGGAACGGCGCAAGGAACTGAGTCAACTGCTCGGCGAGCGATTCTCGTCGAATAAACGTATGCAGTCTTTCATCGACGCCGAACTGACCCAGGCCCGCGCGAAACTTATTGAACAGCATGAGAGCCTGAAAACGGAGTGCGTCGCCGCGCAGCAGCGAAGCGAGGCGCTGAAGCGACAAATTATCGAACTCCAGCAAGAGGCCGTGCGCAAGGACCAGGTGGTCACACGCGCCAAGAGCGCACTCACCAATGCCGAGCAAGCGCGAAAGGCCCTTAGTCGATTCGCTTCTGCAGACGCAATCAAAAAAGCGGATACCGCAATTCAGACGGCCGAAGCCAAATGCGAGGAAGCGAGCAACGCCGCAGCTCCCATCAGAGAGCAAATAAACCGTCTGACTTTCGTTGAGATTCCGCGTTTGGATGAAAAATTCCGCGAGTTGTCGGCGCAAGAACTTCGCGTACGCAGTCTTGTTACTGGCGAAGGATTCACGGACGAAGAGTTCGGGATTCAGGTGCGAGGTCGGGCCTGAAAAGAGTTTGCCTGGGGAGTCTCCCTCTCCTGGCAATGGACGATCGGTGCTCAGAATCCACCGATGGTCGCGGGGATCGGCGTCCGAGACAGCCGCCGGTCCCCCTGTTTCAAGAATCGAGGACGTGACGAATGAAAAAGACGATACCACCTCAAGTGGAGTACCGGTCGCCGGTGCCCCCTCCGATGCCGGCCGCGGTCGGCGTGCGCTGTGCGCCGCATCTGGCGCGCATGGGAGTTGCGGTGCAAGCCGACGTCATCGTCAACGGCGAGCCATTTTGCGAATCCTGCTATCGCGGCCAGGGGCCGACTGTGAGCACGCTTTTTCTCGCGCAGAAGCCCGCAGCGACGCGATCTCAGAGTGTGAAGGTGTTCACCCCTGCGCGCGACGCTACGCAGCAAGGACGGTGCCAATCCGCTTCGCCGTAGGCCATTTCACGCGCGCTTCGTGCGCAAAAAAAGAAAACGCTCACCTTCGGGGGAAGATGAGCGCGGGGAAAACATTGGAGGACCTGATTGGAAGATAATTCTTCTCACATCGAAAATCAAGCGCGATGTTTCGATTGGAAAACGGATGGTCAGTTCCGCGCGCCTGAAAATGCGCCACTTAAAAATCCTAGTGTGGGGTTGGTGCAGAGAAAGAGCCAGGCCGCCGCGGTTCTTCGCTTGCTGATTTGTGCCCGTGGATCCTGGGTGCCACTGCCGGAAATTCTGAAGCTAGGCGTCGCGCAATACAACGCGAGAATCCTCGAACTCCGTCGCCTGGGTTTCACGATCGAGAACCGGACTGAACGAGTCAACGGCGCACGACACTCTTGGTTTCGTCTACTGAACTCGCCGGCGGGACCGTGAAACGCGTGCCATTTGAACCGGGGCGTGAATGGCGAACAGTCAACGCGATTCACAGAAAGAAATTGACGATGCGTGAAAAATCTCTCCTCATCGCAGTTGCAAAGCACGAATCTCGCCGGAATAGAGTTTGCCACGCCAGCATTTCCACACTCGCGACGGACGTAGGTTGCGACATAAAGACGGCGCGTTTCGCTCTACACGACCTGTCCCAAAAAAAAATCATCCGCATCAAGAAGGTCCGAGGCTTGTCGTCCAGAATCGTGATTGACTGGAAGCGATTCGCCAAACTTCCGCCAGCAACCCCTCCCGAATCCGGTAGGGGTGCCTCACGTCGTGGACCCCTCCCTAAAGTGGTAGGGGTACCCCTCCCGAATCTGGTAGGGGTAACCCCTCCCGAATCCGGTACCACACAGAGGGTTAAGAATCAGGGGAGCGAATCCGGGGCAGTTTGCGTTGGGGTTGAAAAGACTTCAGGGGAAATCGCGAGTCATCATCATCCTCTTGATGACTTCAAAAAAATTGTCCTGGCCAAATGCAAAGACTCGGACGGCATCGTCTCGACTGCCCTCGACATCATCATCGAACGCGCCCTGCGAAGCGGGATAAACGTCACAAGCCCGAAGTATCTCGAAGTGGCGCTCGACCGATTCAATTTCTACGGGGGACAGGACCGCGAAGACTTAATGCAGCGCGAAAGGATGGTGTCGCGATGAACCTTATCGAGCTGAGCGGGAAACTTGTTGGCCCGATCAACACTAGTACCGAGCCCGATGGCACGGAGGCCGCCAGAGCTTATCTCGAATTTTGGCGCGGCAACGGTCTGGCAAGGATTTTCGCGTTCAGGGAACGTGCTTGGGAGCTAGTTCAATTCGCGCCGGGCGACGTGGTGAGCATTCGCGGCCGCCTCACGATAAACCCAAGTAACCGCATGTGCGCCATCCTCGTTGATGCCGTGAAGCGATTCGACCCGCCCGGGAAAGCGGGAGCGGTGGCGATGAGCCGATGAGTTAACCGCTAGTCAGTTTTTGTGGTTGCAGAATCAGGAACTTAGGAGAGGCCGTAAACGGTTCGTGCATGAACACCGCGATCAATCCCGAGGACATCCTGACGCCGAGCGAGCTGGCACAGAGGCTCAAGGTTTCAGTGGACTGGATTTATGAGAAAAGCCGCGAGCGAGGGCGGCACGGCGGCAAGCCCCTCCCATCCTTGCGAGTTGGAAGATATCTCCGCTTTTGCTGGCCGGACGTGTGCGCGTGGATGCGCTCAAAATAACAGATTGCCAGACGCCTATTTTATGTGTGACAATAAAATGCATGAAACGAGGCAGGCCGCGCAAGGCAGCATCCGAGAGATTGTCCAGGCTGCTGCATCATCGGCTCACGGCAGAGGAATATCGCAAACTCTGTGCGGCTGCAAAAAAAGCGGGCCTATCCGTTTCGCAGTACGCACGAAAGAAGTTGCTCGGGAAGTAAGCGGGACGCGCCGGTGCTATCAACACCGACACGCCCCTAACTCAAAACACGGAGGGTCTAGCTCCATGTCTCAAGCTCCCGGCAGTTTATCAGCACAGCAACGTAATTCTCTAGAGAGCGCGTATTCCTGCTTCCGGAGTGTGCGCGCTTTCCTAGAAACCGTCGAAGCGCATTTCCAGCCAGATGAAAAACTCATGTCCGAGAATCTCCGCGAGCTGGCGAAGCTCTGCGAAGAGAAGCTCGTTAGCGCGTTTCCCGACCTAATCGAATGGCTCTACCAATGGGAACGCGAACAGGGGCGTGCGTCATGAAGGCACAGCGACGCGACCAAAAGGGGCACCTCTATCGCCGTGGGGACAGTTGGTTCGTCCGCTACTACGATGACATCCTCCAGACGGATGGCACCGTCAAGCGGACGCAGGTTTCTAAAAAACTGGAAGTCACTTTCGGCGACCAATACCGAACCAAAAAGAGTGTGCGGCCGTTCGTCGCGGAGATCCTCGCTCCACTCAACCGCGGAGTTGTGACAGTTCAGTCCACTATGCGCATCGCGGACTTCATCGAGAAAGAGCATCTCCCGAAAATCGAAGAGCGCCGGCGCGCGTCCACTCTCAAAGGTTACAAGGACGTGTGGCGGTTGCACCTGAAAGGCCGCATCGGAAACATGACTCTACGAGAATTTCGCACGGTTGACGGTGAGCGCATCCTCGCCGATATCGCGCGCCTGGACTTGGACCCGCGAACGAAAAGCACTCTCAGCAAAAACTCGCTCGCGCGCATCAAGAGTTTCCTCAGCGGCGTTTTCAAACAAGCGAAGCGCCTGGGCATCCTCGACGGCGTGAATCCCGTGATGGACGTGAGCACGCCGGAAGGGACGCGCGGCCATGACACGTTCGCGTACTCGCTCTCCGAAGTGAAGGCTATTCGCGACGCGATCCCCGAGCCGGCGCGCACCGTCGTTCTGTTCGCTGCGCTGAGCGGACTCAGAAAAGGCGAGATTGCCGGACTTCGATGGGAGGACTACACCGGCAAAGAATTGACGGTTCGACGTTCCATCTGGAATGGAATCCCCAACGAGCCAAAAACAAAAGCGAGCGGCGCCGCGGTCCCGGTGATGCGGCAGTTGGCGGACGCGCTCGAAGCACACCGAGAGAGAATGGGAAAACTCGCGCAGCCGAACCTGCCTATCTTCCAGGGCGGCACAGGACAGCCGATGAACCTCGACAATCTGGCGAGGCGGGTGATTCAACCCGCGATCGAGAAGTGCGGCATCTGCAAAGTCTCGGAGGCCGAGCACAAGCCCGAAGGCCACATGTTCGAGCAAGACAAAAATCTCCCGGTGTGGCGAGGGTGGCACGCATTCCGCCGCGGACTCGCGACGAATCTTCACGCGCTCGGAGTTCCGGACAGGGAAATTCAGGCCCTTTTGCGTCACAGCAATATTTCCGTCACCCAGTCCTGCTACATTAAAGCCCTGACCGAATCGCAAGTTTCCGCGATGGACCTGGTGGGAGAAGAATTTGAGAGCAGCGGCACGATTCAGTGAATTTGGAGCCCACTTGCTGAGGCCCGGCCAGGGGTCGGCGGCGTTCGTCGAATGAACATACAAAAACTCTTCAATCGGTACAACCAACGATTCTGGAAGGGGAAGCTCCGGGGCTGGACGGTGGATGAAGTTCACTGCTCCGATTTACCTTCGGACCAAGAGTACGGGGCTTGTGACAACGAGACGCGGGAGATTTTCATTCAGATAGGATTATCCTCGGCCGAGAAGCGAAAAACGTTACTTCATGAGATGTGCCATGTGGTGACGGACAGGCACAGTGGTCCGCTCGATTGTCACGGGTTGGCTTGGCAGAAAGAGATGTTTCGTATCAATGAGCTGGGCGCGCGGGGGATGAAGGCGGAAGCCCGGTCGTATGCCCGGCGGATCGAGAGGGAGATTTTTGCGGGGAGTCGAGGCCCAAAAAAGGCGAATATGCACTGACCATGCACCAAATCTGAAAGGGCCGGTCAACTGAAAACGTGCAACAGCTTGTGTTAGAATGACTTCCAACAATCGGGCCGAGGTAGCTCAGTGGTAGAGCAGCCGATTCGTAATCGGCAGGTCGTGGGTTCAACTCCCACTCTCGGCTCCACGATTTTGCGGGTCCGGCCCGGAGACATAGGTTACACTTTTGGGCCAAAAGGGTTGTCGAGAGGCTGCAGAGTTTTTTCCTCCAGATCGATGTAGCCGAGATCGTACTCCATAAAGCTGACCAGCCAAATACCTTCTTCCACTTCTTTGATTCCGACCGCTTGTCCCGCAAAGACCGTGCTGAGATTAATTTTTTTGCGGTGCAGACAGATGCGTCCGCAGTTGGTGACGTGAATGACGCGGTCGTGAAACGGATAAGCAAGTTCTGACAGGCCGCGATAGCGGCGGATGGCGGGAG
>Ga0210394_10002335_pt1 | contig 26257 bp, 26 predicted proteins | sample IncBWC12MmetaG_FD_160121 | JGI IMG/M metagenome (GOLD analysis project Ga0210394, IMG submission 160121) | Forest soil microbial communities from Barre Woods Harvard Forest LTER site, Petersham, Massachusetts, United States - Inc-BW-C-12-M | ecosystem: Environmental > Terrestrial > Soil >...
AGCTTCACGTGCGAGAACACCATCACCGAGAGCCCGGTCTTCTCGCGGTCGAGGAGAGTCACGCGGCGCTTGATGACCCCGAGCTCGGTGAGGCGCCCGAGGCGCCGCCAGCAGGTCGAGGCGCTCATGCCGAGCCGCTCGGCGACTTCGGCGGCCGAGAGGTCGCCATGCTCCTGCACCAGATCGAGGATGCGCAGGTCGCCACGGGTGAGGGCACTCTGCATGATTTACCCCACTTTTAGCTTGAATAGTGAGGTGAATATTTCACTAAGGAGGCTGCAAGCGCAACTTTTGTGAGAATCCTTGCAGGGGCGCCGCGTAGGCTAAGCGGGATGGAAGTCTTCGACATGCGGGAATTCGACGCCCACGAGCTGGTGCTCTTCGGGCACGACGCCGCGACCGGGCTGCGCGCCGTCATCGCGATTCACTCCACCGCCTTGGGGCCGGCGGCCGGCGGTTGCCGGATGTGGCCGTACCCCACCGCCACGGACGCGGTGGTGGACGTGCTGCGCCTGTCGCGCGGCATGAGCTACAAGAACGCCATGGCGGGGCTGCCCTTCGGCGGCGGCAAGGCCGTCCTCATCGGCGACTCGCGCACCAGTAAGAGCCCGGAACTGTTCGCCGCCTTCGGCCGCATGGTCGACTCGCTCCGCGGCCGCTACGTCACCGCCGAGGACGTCGGCACCACCATCGCCGACATGGGCCACGTGGCGCGCGCCACCAAGTACGTCTCCGGCCTCGGCCGCTCCCCGGGCGAGGCGGGTGGCGATCCCTCGCCCAAGACCGCGCTCGGGGTGTTTCTCGGTATCCGCGCCGCCGCCCGCTTCCGCCTCGGCCGCACCGATCTCGAGGGACTGACGGTCGCCGTGCAGGGCGCGGGCGGGGTCGGCTATCACCTGTGCGGCCTGCTGGCCGCCGCGGGCGCCCGGCTCAAGGTCGCCGACGTCTTGCCGCCGGCCGTCGAGCGGGTGTGCGATGAGTTCCAGGCGACGCCGGTCGCGGCCGTGAAGGTGCTCGAGGAGGAGGCCGACGTGCTCGCGCCCTGCGCGCTCGGCGCGATCCTCAACACCCGCTCGATCGCGCGGCTGCGCGCCACGGTGGTCGCGGGCGCGGCCAACAACCAGCTCGCCCACGGCCAGGACGGCGAGGCGCTGCGCGCCGCCGGGGTCCTGTACGCGCCGGATTACGTCATCAACGCCGGCGGCATCATCAGCGTGGCGCGCGAGTACTACGGCGGCACCGAGGCACAGGTGCTCGAGGACATCGACGGCATCCCCGCGCGGCTCACCGAGATCTTCGAGCGCGCGCGGCGCGAGAACCGCACCACCAACGAGATCGCCGACCGCATGGCGCGCGAGCGGCTGGGGCGCGAGCCGCAGCGCCTGGTGGCCTGAAAGCCTCAGCCCTCCCTGAGGTGTCGCCGCGCGTACACACCCGCGGCGGGGCGGCGTGCGGGCCGCAGTGAAGTACACTGTGGCCCATGAAACGGGTCATTGCCATCGCGAACCAGAAGGGCGGCGTCGGCAAGACCACCACGGCGGTGAATCTCGCCGCCTCGCTCGCCGCTACGCGGCGGCGCGTGCTGCTCGTTGATCTCGACCCGCAGGGCAATGCCACCATGGGCAGCGGCGTCGACAAGCAGCAGGTCGCCAAGGGCGCCTGCGAAGTGCTGCTCGGTGAGTCGGACCTGGCCTCGGCGCTGGTCACGGTGCCCGACGGCGGTTTCATGCTGCTGCCGGCGAACCAGGACCTGACCGCCGCCGAAGTGCGCCTGCTGACGCTGCCGATCGGGCGTGAGACCAAGCTCCGTCTCGCGCTCGCGCCGCAGCGCGCGGCCTTCGACCTGATCCTGATCGACTGCCCGCCGGCACTCAACATGCTCACGGTGAACGCACTCGTCGCCGCCGACAGCGTGCTCATCCCGATGCAATGCGAGTACTACGCGCTCGAGGGCCTTACGGCGCTGCTCGCCACGGTCGAGCAGATCCGCGCGGCCGTGAACCCCGGTATCGCCATCGAGGGCGTGCTGCGCACCATGTTCGACCCGCGCAACAACCTCGCCAACGAAGTGAGCAGCCAGCTGATCAGCCACTTCGGCGAGAAGGTGTTCCGCACGGTCATCCCGCGCAACATCCGCCTCGCCGAGGCCCCTTCCTTCGGCAAGCCGGCGCTGTTCCACGACAAGGAATCGCGCGGCGCACTCGCGTATCTGGCACTCGCAGGGGAGATGATCCGCCGTGAGGAAGAAGCGAACTCCGAGGGGCGCTCGGGGCCGCGCACGAGCCCGGGCACCAACGGCAACGGCAACGGCCACGGCGCGGGCCACGGCACGCCGGAGGGCGCCGCACCCGAAAGCGGCGCCGCCAGAGCCGACCCCGAGCCCGATCCCGAGCCAGACGCCGACGCTGACACTGACACCGCCACCGCCGAGGGCAAAGGCGCATGAACTCATGAAGAAGCCGACGCTCGGCCGGGGACTCGCGGACCTGCTCGGCCAGGCCGTGGCGCGTCCCAGCGTCGCGGCGAGCCCCGGAGAGGAGCTCGCGCGGCTGCCGCTCGACGTGCTGCAGCGCGGCCGCTACCAGCCGCGCACCGACATGCGCGCCGATTCGCTCGCCGAGCTCGCCGACTCCATCAAGGCCCAGGGCGTGGTGCAGCCGATCGTGGTGCGGGCGCTCGAGCCCGCCGCGGGTGGGGCTCCCGGCGCCCAGCAGCGCTACGAGATCATCGCCGGCGAGCGGCGCTGGCGCGCCGCGCAGATGGCGGGACTCGCCGAGATCCCGGCCGTCATCCGCCGCATCCCGGACTCGGCTGCGATCGCGGTCGCCCTCATCGAGAACATCCAGCGCGAGAACCTGAACCCCCTGGAGGAGGCGCGGGCGCTGACCCGGCTGATCAGCGAGTTCGGGCTTACCCACCAGGAGGCGGCCGAGGCGGTCGGCCGCTCCCGCGCCGGCGTCAGTAACCTCCTGCGCCTCCTCGAGCTGCCGCCCGAGGTGTCCGAGCTCCTCGAGAAGCGCGCGCTCGAGATGGGCCATGCCCGGGCGCTCCTCGGGCTCGCCACCCGCCGCCACCAGACCGAGGTGGGCCTGCTGGTGGCAAAAAAGGGCCTCTCGGTGCGCGATACCGAGGCGCTGGTACGGCGCCTCACCGCCCCGACGGTGCACGGGCCCGACGGTGACGGTGTCCCGTCCCGCGACCCGAACGTCGAGCGGCTCGAGCAGGAGCTCGCCGAGAAGCTCGGCGCCCGTGTTGCAATCCAGCAATCGGCCCGGGGACGGGGAAAGCTGGTGGTGAGTTACAACAGCCTCGACGAGCTCGACGGTATCCTGGCTCATATCCGGTAAGCGGGCCGCTAGTTAAGTCGTGCGGGCGGTGGACTGCCGTTCACGCGCTCTCTATAATCCCGCGGCTTTTTCGCCGGTCAGCCCTAAGTGACTGAACGGCCGAGGTAAGTAAGCCGCTTGCGCCGTGCTCAAAGCGCAGGATCAGCGGCTCTTTTGAGCCCCTCGAGCGGGACTTATATATAAGGTGTTGGCGATCGATCTGCCCCGGGCGCGGCGGCTGGCTTTCGGCGTCGTGCTGGGTCAGGCGCTCGTCACGGTGGTGGCGGCGCTGGTCGCGTTCGGTCTCGCCGGCCGGGAGGCAGCCGTTTCGGCCCTGCTCGGCGGCGGCATAGCGACGGCGGGGAGCCTGGCGATGGTGGCGCTGGTGTTCGCGGGCGCCGCCGCCAACGCACAGCGCATCGTGGCGGCGTTCTACGCCGGCGAGGCGCTGAAGCTCGCCGTGGTCGTGGTGCTGTTCGTGGTGGTGTTGAAGACGGTCAGGGTGGTGCCGCTGGCGATGCTCGCCGGTTTCGCCGCCACGTACCTGATGTACTGGATTGCGCTGGTTGGCGCGCTGCCCGCAATGGGCGCTCGCCGCGGAGCCTGACGGTGGCTGGACTCATGACAACGATGGTGGCGGAAAAATCCGGCGGTGCGACCGAATACATTCTGCACCACCAGACCTTCCTCTCGAACAAGGCGCCGCACGGCATCGTCGACTTCACCGTCATCAACTACGACACCGTGTTCTTCTCGGTGCTGCTGGCGGTGGTGTTCTTTGGCCTCTTCTGGCTGGTGGCGCGCAAGGCGACCAGCGGCGTTCCCGGCAAAGTGCAGAACTTCGTCGAGCTGATCGTCAGCTTCGTCGACACCCAGGTCCGCGATACCTTCCACGGCTCGAGCCGGCTGATCGCGCCTCTCGCGCTCACCATCTTCTGCTGGGTGTGGCTGTTCAATTTCATGGACATCGTGCCGGTCGACCTGCTGCCGTGGGCGGCACGCGGCGCCGGCTTCGAGCACCTCAAAGTGGTGCCAAGCACCGATCTCAATGCCACCTTCGCGCTCTCCCTCACCGTGTTCCTGCTCATCATCTTCTACAGCCTGAAGATGAAGGGCGTGGTGGGCTTCGTCAGCGAGTTCGTCCTGCAGCCCTTCCGGGTCAAGAACGTCTTTCTGCAGATTCCGCTCTCGCTCGTGAACCTGGTGCTCGAGTCGGTCACGTTCCTGGCGCGCCCGGTGTCGCTGGCGCTGCGTCTCTACGGCAACCTGTACGCGGGCGAGATGATCTTCCTGCTGCTCGCCGCGCTCACGCTCTCGGTCGGCTTCGAGCACCTCACCACCGTCGGCGGGGTGGTCGGGACCGTGGTCGGCGTCATCGGGCAATTTGGCCTGGGCTTGATCTGGGCGGGCTTTCACGTGCTGATCATCACGCTGCAGGCGTTCATTTTCATGGTGCTGACGATCGTCTACCTGTCGATGGCCCACGAGCATCACTGACGGCGGCGGCGCACTGCTTTTTCTGTAACTGGTTTTGGTATCGAGGAGAGATTGAATGGAAAACGTTGCACACATCCAGGCCATGACCGTGCTCGCGGTCGGCATCATCTTCGGCATGGGGGCGCTTGGCACCGCCATCGGCTTCGGCATCCTCGGCGGGCGCTTCATCGAGGGCTCGGCGCGCCAGCCGGAGCTGCTGCCGGTGCTGCGCGTACAGATGTTCCTGGTCGCGGGCCTCCTGGACGCGGTGGCGATGATCGGCATCGGCTTCGCGCTGTTCTTCACCTTCGCGAACCCGTTCCTGGGCGCGCTGGCGCATTGAGCGGCGCGCTCCCGAGAGCGCCAGAGCCGGAGACCGGACCGTGAACATCAACCTCACGCTCATCGTGCAGATGCTCGTGTTCGCCACGCTCGTGTTCGCCGTGATGAAGTGGGTGTGGCCCGTCATCCTCGGCGCCATGGACGAGCGTGAGCGCAGGATCGCGCAGGGACTCGCCGCCGCCGAGGAGGGTGAGAAGGAGCTGTCGCAGGCGCGCGAGAAGGCCGACGGCATCATCCGCGAGGCGCGCGAGCGCGCCGGCCAGATCATCGATCACGCGCAGCACCGCGCCAACGACCTGGTGGAGCAGGCCAAGGGCACGGCGAACACCGAGGGCGCGCGACTCATCGCCGCCGCCCACCAGCAGATCGAGCTCGACACCACGCACGCGCGCGAGAGCCTGCGGCGCGAGGTGGCGGGCATCGCGGTCGAGGCCGCGGCCAAGCTCCTCGGCCGCGAGATCGACGCGAAGAAGCACGCTGACCTGCTCGACCAGTTCGCCGCTGAGGTTTGAGGGCAAGGGCATGGCCGACAAGAGCACCATCGCACGGCCCTACGCGCGCGCCGCCTTCGAGGAGGCGCGCGTCGAGAGAAAGCTCGAGCCCTGGTCCGAGGCGCTGCACACCGGCGCCGCGGTCGTGGTGGATCCGCGAGTCGCGGTGCTGCTCGGCAACCCGCACGTGACGCCCGAGCAGCTCGCGCAGCTCGTGATCGGTATCGCAGGGACTAAGCTCGGCGAGCACGGCGCCAATTTCGTGCGCACGCTCGCCGCCAGCCGCCGGCTCGCCGTGTTGCCCGAGATCGCCGAGCTGTTCGACACGCTGAAGGACACCGAGCAGGGGGTGGCGGATGTCACCATCACTTCGGCCGCGCCGCTCGATGCCGGGCAGCAGCAGGAGTTGTCCGCCGCGCTCGCCAGGCGCCTCAAGCGCACCGTGCGCCTGCACTGCGCGACCGACCCGGCACTCATCGGGGGCGCGGTGGTGCGCAGCGGCGATCTGGTGATCGACGGCTCGCTCCGTACGCGCCTCGAGCGCATCGCCTACGAATTGACCGCTTAAGGAAATCGACATGGCCATTAAGGCATCCGAGATCTCCGATCTCATCAGGCAACGCATCGAGAACTTCAAGTCCGTCACCGAGGCGCGCAACGTCGGCACGATCATCTCGGTGACCGACGGCATCACCCGCATCCACGGGCTGGCCGATGCACGCTACGGCGAGATGCTGGAGTTCCCGGGCAACACCTTCGGACTGGCGCTCAATCTCGAGCAGGACTCGGTCGGCGCGGTGGTGCTCGGCGAGTACAAGCACCTCACGGAAGGCGACACGGTCAAGACCACCAACCGCATCCTCGAAGTGCCGGTGGGACCGGAGCTCCTCGGGCGCGTGGTCGATGCGCTCGGCACTCCGCTCGATGGCAAGGGGCCGGTGAAGGCTGCGCGCACCGCGCCGATCGAGCGCGTGGCGCCCGGCGTCATCTACCGCAAGTCCGTGAGCCAGCCGGTGCAGACCGGCTACAAGGCGGTCGACTCGATGGTGCCGATCGGCCGCGGCCAGCGCGAGCTCATCATCGGCGACCGCCAGACCGGCAAGACCGCGCTCGCGGTCGACACCATCATCAATCAGAAGACCTCAGGGATAAAGTGCATCTACGTCGCGATCGGCCAGAAGCAGTCGACCATCGCCAACGTGGTGCGCAAGCTCGAGGAGCACGGCGCGCTGGCGCACACGGTGATCGTGGCAGCCTCCGCCTCGACCCCGGCCGCCATGCAGTACATCGCCGCCTACTCGGGCGTCACCATGGGCGAGTACTTCATGGACAACGGTGAGGACGCGCTCATCATCTACGACGATCTCTCCAAGCAGGCGGTCGCCTACCGGCAGATCTCGCTGCTGCTGCGCCGGCCGCCGGGCCGCGAGGCGTTCCCCGGCGACGTGTTCTACCTGCACTCACGGCTGCTCGAGCGCTCGGCGCGCGTCAACGAGGAGTACGTCGAGCAGGCCACCAAGGGGCGCGTCAAGGGCAAGACGGGCTCGCTCACGGGACTCCCGATCATCGAGACCCAGGCCGGAGACGTGACGGCGTTCGTGCCCACCAACGTCATCTCGATCACCGACGGGCAGATCTTCCTCGAGACCGACCTCTTCAACGCCGGCATTCGCCCGGCCATGAACGCCGGCATCTCGGTGTCGCGCGTCGGCGGCGCCGCCCAGACCGACATCATCAAGAAGCTCGGCGGCGGCATCCGCCTGGCGCTCGCTCAGTACCGCGAGCTGGCCGCATTCTCGCAGTTCGCCTCCGATCTCGATGAGGCCACCCGCCGCCAGCTCGAGCGCGGCCAGCGCGTCACCGAGGTCATGAAGCAGAAGCAGTACGCGCCGCTGTCGGTGGCGGAGATGGCGCTGTCCATCTTCGCGGTCAACAACGGCTACATGGACAAAGTGGATATCAAGAAGGTCGTGGACTTCGAGGCGGCGCTGCAGGCCTTCGCCCACACCAACCACCAGTCGACGCTCGATGCCATCAACGCGACGCCTAAGCTCAGCAAGGAGAACGAGGCGGCGATGAAGAAGGTCATCGAGGACTTCGTCGCGACCGGCACTTACTGATCGCAGCGACACAACCGCAATGCCCGGCACCAAGGAAATCCGCTCCAAGATCGCGAGTGTCAAGAGCACTCAGAAGATCACCAAGGCCATGCAGATGGTGGCCACCAGCAAGATGCGCCGTGCCCAGGAGCGCATGAAGCTGGCGCGCCCCTATGCGAAGCGCATGCTGGAAGTGATCGGCCACCTGACCGAGGCCAACCCCGACTACCGTCATCCGTTCCTGATCACGCGCGAGCCGAGGGCGGTCGGCATCATCGTGGTCTCGAGCGATCGCGGCCTCGCCGGCGGCTTGAACGCCAACGTCTTCAAGCAGACGCTGCTGCTGATGCGCGACTGGCAGCGCAAGGACGTCGCGGTCAAGCTGTGCCTGATCGGCACCAAGGGACTCAACTTCTTCCGCCGCCTCTCGGTGCCGATCCTCGCCGACGTCACGCACCTCGGCGACAAGCCGCACGTCAAGGATCTCATCGGCACCGTCAAGGTGATGCTGGATGCCTACCGCGCCGGCGAGCTCGATCGGCTGTTCCTCATCAACGCGCAGTTCGTCAACACCATGACGCAGAAGCCGACCGTGCAGCAGCTGCTGCCGATCGAGGCGCTCGACACCGAAGGGCTGCAGAAGCACTGGGACTATATCTACGAGCCGGACGCCGCCGGCATCCTCGATGGCCTGCTGATGCGCTACATCGAGTCGCAGGTCTATCGCGCGGCGGTCGAGAACGTCGCCTCCGAGATGGCGGCGCGCATGATCGCCATGGGCGCGGCCACCGACAACGCCGGCAAGCTCATCGGCGAATTGCAACTGATCTACAACAAGGCCCGCCAGGCCGCGATCACCAAGGAGCTTTCGGAGATCGTGGGCGGCGCGGCAGCGGTTTAGGCGAGAGGAAGTAAGCACCATGGCCACTCCCGGCGAGGGAAAGATTACCCAGATCATCGGCGCCGTCATCGACGTCGAGTTTCCGCGCGAGTCGATTCCGCACGTCTACGAGGCGCTGAAGCTCAAAGACGTCGACCTGACGCTGGAGGTCCAGCAGCAGCTCGGCGACGGCGTGGTGCGCACCATCGCCATGGGTGCCTCCGAGGGCTTGAAGCGGGGCCTCGCCGTGGTATCGACCGGGGCGCCGATCTCCGTGCCGGTCGGCCAGGGCACGCTCGGGCGCATCATGGACGTGCTCGGCAAGCCGCAGGACAACCGCGGCCCGGTCGAGGCCAGCGAATACCTGCCGATCCACCGGCCTCCGCCGTCGTTCGAGGAGCAGACCGGCGGCCAGGATCTGCTCGTCACGGGCATCAAGGTCATCGATCTGCTGGTGCCGTTCGCCAAGGGCGGCAAGATCGGGCTCTTCGGCGGCGCCGGCGTGGGCAAGACCGTCAACATGCTCGAGCTCATCAACAACATCGCCAAGCAGTACTCGGGCCTCTCGGTGTTCGCCGGCGTCGGCGAGCGCACCCGCGAGGGCAACGACTTCTACCACGAGATGATCGAGTCGGGCGTCATCGACAAGGACAACCTGGCGAACTCCAAGGTGGCGATGGTGTACGGCCAGATGAACGAGCCGCCGGGAAACCGCCTGCGCGTCGGCTTGACCGGCCTCACCATGGCCGAGTACTTCCGCGACGAGGTGCGGCCGGACTCCGGCGGCAAGGGACGCGATGTGCTGTTCTTCGTCGACAACATCTACCGCTACACGCTGGCCGGCACCGAAGTCTCGGCGCTGCTCGGGCGCATGCCGTCCGCGGTCGGCTACCAGCCGACGCTCGCCGAGGAGATGGGCGTGCTGCAGGAGCGCATCACCTCGACCAAGACCGGCTCCATCACGTCCATCCAGGCGGTATACGTGCCGGCGGACGACCTGACGGACCCGTCGCCTGCGACCACCTTCGCGCACCTCGACGCGACCGTGGTGCTGTCGCGCCAGATCGCTTCTCTCGGCATCTACCCGGCGGTCGATCCGCTCGACTCCACCAGCCGCCAGCTGGATCCCCTGGTGGTGGGCGAGGAGCATTACAACACCGCACGTGGCGTGCAGGCGGTGCTGCAGCGCTATAAGGAGCTGCAGGACATCATCGCGATCCTCGGCATGGACGAGCTGTCGGAAGAGGACAAGCTGACCGTGTACCGCGCGCGCAAGGTGCAGCGCTTCCTGTCGCAGCCCTTCAACGTCGCCAAGGTGTTCACCGGCCAGGACGGCAAGATCGTCCCGCTCAAGGACACGATCCGCGGCTTCAAGGGCATCATCGCCGGTGAGTTCGACTCACTCCCCGAGCAGGCTTTCTATATGGTGGGCAGCATCGAGGAAGCGGTCGCCAAGGCGAAGACCCTGCAGTAATGGCTGAGCAGAGCACCATTCACGTCGATATAGTCAGCGCGGAAGGCGAGCTGTTCTCGGGCGATGCCATCGAGATGGTGGCGCCCGCCTCGCAGGGGGACCTCGGCATCCTGCCGCGGCATGCGCCGCTGCTGACGCTGCTGAAGCCCGGCGAGGTGCGCGTCAAGACCCCTGACGGCCACGTGCATCACTTCTTCGTCGGCGGCGGCGCGCTCGAGGTGCAGCCCAAGCGCGTCACGGTGCTGGCCGACACCGCATTGCGCGCCCGGGACATCGACGAGGCGGCGGCGCTCGCTGCCAAGGAGCGCGCCGAGGAGGCGCTGCGTGATAAGAGCGGGCACATCACCCAGGCGGAGGCGCTGGCGGAGCTGGCGCGTGCCGCCGCGCTGTTGAAGTTCCTGAAGCGGCCCCGCGACTGACGGGGCTGAGCCCTGGACGCGTCACCGGACCAGACTTACGCACCGGCGGCTGCCGCACCGCCGCCGCCGGGCCTGCTCACCGGCCTCGGCCGGAATCTGCGCGGCGGATTGCTGCTGTTGCTGCTCCGGCGACGCTGGCCACCGAGCTTCGTCGCCGGCTTCGACGTCGTCGCGGCACTCGTCGTACTGGATCTCGCCGTTTGGGCGCTGCTCGACCGGCTGCATGCCGAGCGCCATGCCGAGTTCGTGCCCGATGCGCTCTTCGGCTGGGCGTGTTATCTGCTGCTCGCGCTCCTCGCCTGCGCGCTCATCGCCCGCGCGCAGAGCCGCGAGGCGCCGACCCGCTCGCTCCTCGCGGTGGCACTGTCGGTCGCGCCCTTCGCGCTCACGGTGTTGTGGCTGCTTGGCGACCTCAACGCCGTCGCGCAGCACCCGCTCACGAGCGCTGCCCTCGCGATCCTCTATCTGGCGCTGCTCGCGCTGCGCGTGCTGGGGGCGGCCTTCGGCCCGCTGCGCCTGAGGCCCGCGCTGCTCGCCGTGGCGCTGGTGCTCGCCTCCCCCTGGATGATCGGCTGGCTCGATCTCGACACGCGCCTGTGGGTGCCGCCCGATACCAGCGAGGCGCAGGACGATCTCGATCCAGGTGAGGCCGAGGCGCTGCTCTACGACCAGCCGGCGCGCATCGCGGCGGTAGTGAAGCGCGTCACGCCGTCCGAGCCGCCCACGCCGCATGCCTACTTCGTCGGCTTCGCGGGCGATGCGGACCCGGAGGTGTTCAGCCGTGAGGCACAGTTCGCGCGGCAGGTGTTCGCGGCGCGCTTCGGCTCCGCCGACCGCTCGGTGCTGCTGGTGAACGATGCGGGCGACCGCGACTCCTGGCCGCTCGCGAGCCTCTCCGCGCTTGAACAGACGCTCAAGCTCCTCGCCACGCGCATGGATCCGGACGAGGACGTGCTGGTGCTGTTCCTCACCTCGCACGGCTCCGAGGACGGGCTCGAGGTTCGTAACGGCTCGCTGCCGCTCGCGCAGCTCGCGCCCGAGGACCTGCGCCAGGCGCTCGATGACTCCGGGATCCGCTGGCGAGTGGTGGTAGTGTCGGCCTGCTACGCCGGGGTGTTCGTCGATGCGCTCAAGAACGACACCACGGCGATCGTCACCGCGGCGGACGCCGCGCACAGCTCCTTCGGCTGTCAGGAAGATCGCGAGCTCACCTGGTTCGGCGAGGCCTTCCTCAAGGACTCGCTCCCGGGCAGCGCTTCGCTCGAGGAGGCCTTCGCCAAGGCCTCCGGGCTCATCGCCCGGCGTGAGGACGCCGAACACCAGGTGCATTCCAACCCGCAGCTGTTCGTCGGCGCGCAGATGCGCGACAAGCTGCGCTCGCTCGAGGGCGCGCGCACCCCGGCCGGGCACGGCCCGGTCATCGTGCGGCGCTAGGTTACACTTAGCCCATGGCCAGCACCGCGCAACCGCTGTCGGTGGTGATTCTCGCCGCCGGAGAGGGCAAGCGCATGCGCTCGGCACAACCCAAAGTGCTGCAGCCGCTCGCCGGCCGCCCGCTCCTCCAACACGTCATTGACACGGCCCGCTCGCTCGGGCCGGCCGCCATCCACGTGGTGTACGGGCACGGTGGCGAGCAGGTGCGCAGCGCGCTCGCCGCCGAGCCGGTCAGCTGGGTGCTGCAGGATGAGCGCCGCGGCACCGGGCACGCGCTGCTCAAGGCCATGCCGCAGATCCCCGACGGCCACACCGTGCTGGTGCTGTACGGCGATGTGCCGCTCATCCGCACCGCCACGCTGGTCGACCTGGTCGCGCGCGTCGGGCGCGGAAACTTAAGTCTCCTCACCATGAAGACCGACGACCCCGCGGGCTATGGCCGCATCGTGCGCGCCCGCGGCGGCGGCGTGCGCCGCATCGTCGAGGAGAAGGACGCCACGCGTGCGCAGCTCGCCATTCGCGAGTGCAACACCGGGGTACTGGCGGCGCCCGCGCGGCTCATGCGCCGCTGGCTCGGACTTCTCAAGCCCGACAACTCGCAGCGCGAGTACTACCTGACAGACGTGGTGGCGCTGGCGGTCAGGGAGCGCGTCGCCGTCAAGCCGGTGGTGGCGGCGCAGGCGATCGAGGTGCTCGGCGTCAACGACAAGGCGCAGCTCGCCGAGGTCGAGGCGGGCTGGCGCCGCCAGGCGGCGCGCGAGCTGATGCTCGCCGGCGTCACCGTGGCGGATCCCGCGCGGCTCGAGGTGCGCGGCAGCGTCAGCCACGGAGCCGACGTGTTTCTCGATGTGAACGTGGTGCTCGAGGGACGCGTGGTGCTCGGCGACGGCGTGCACATTGGACCTGGATGCGTCATCCGCGACAGCGAGATCGGCGCCGGGACCGAAGTGTTCGCGCATTGCGTGATCGACCGCGCGGTGATCGGGCCGCAGTGCAACATCGGCCCGTTCGCGCGCTTTCGCCCGAGCTCCACGCTCGCGCGCGGCGTGCACATCGGCAACTTCGTCGAGGTGAAGAACTCGACGATGGGCGAGGGCTCCAAGGCCAACCATCTCGCCTACGTCGGCGACGCCGAGCTCGGCGCCCGCGACAACATCGGCGCCGGCACCATCATCGCCAACTACGACGGTGCCAACAAGCACCGCACCGTCATCGCCGACGACGTGCACACCGGCAGCAACAGCGTGCTGGTGGCGCCCATCACGGTGGGCGCCGGCGCCACCATCGGCGCGGGCTCGACCGTGACGCGCAGCGTGCCGGCCGGCAAGCTGACCGTGGCGCGCGCCCCGCAGAAGACCGTCGAGGGCTGGCAGCGCCCGGTGAAACAAAAGCGCTAAGCGGCTGCAACTTCCCTGTAGCGTTGCTTCGCTACCGTGGCGCGCATGAGTGCGCTGGAACAGCAGTGGCAGAAGCTGCGCGCGCTCGAGGACCGTCACCAGCGCGTGCAGTCCGAGCACGACGCCGCGCGGCGCGGCCTCGAGCGGCTCGCCGCGGGCGATGCGGCGCAGCTGCGTGAGGCGTGGCGCCGCTACTGCGATGTGATCGCCGAGCTCGAGCGCACGACTTGCGAGTTCGAGGGGCTGCGCGCTTGCATGGACTGAGGCGGCCCGCGTTGGCGCGCGGGCGGCTGCTGTCGCGGCGGGCCTTCAGTGAGCTCGGCGCGCTCGCGGCCAGCGTGCAGCAGCTCGGCGCGCGCAGGAGCGCCGCGTTACGCCTGCTGGCCGCGAGCCGCAGCGCCACCACCGCGGCCGCCCAGCGCGAGTTCTGGCTGGAGTTCCTCTGGATCGACGCGGAGTACCGCGCCGCGGTGCGCCGCCTGGCGCAGTTCTGCGCCGACCACCGCGGCCGCCCGGGCACCCGGGACCTGAGCGCCTTGCGACCGGCTTCACGGGTTTCATGAGCGAAATCAGCGCGTTCCGGTGATTTGAGGCACACTTGGCGCCCGGGTGCCCTTGTCGGGCGCCCCCTGAAGGCATTGAAGCCATGTGTGGAATCGTCGGAGCCGTCGCCGAGCGCAACATCGTCCCGGTACTCATGGAGGGCCTGCGGCGCCTGGAGTACCGCGGCTACGACTCGGCGGGGCTCGCCGTGCTCAACGGCTCCAGGCACCTCACACGACTGCGCACCGTTGGCAAGGTGCGCATGCTCGATGAGGCGCTCGCCCACAACCCGACATCCGGCAAGATCGGCATCGCCCACACCCGCTGGGCCACGCACGGCGTGCCGAGCGAGCGCAACGCCCACCCGCACATCTCGCGCGACGGCCTGGCGATCGTTCATAACGGCATCATCGAGAACTACGAGGATCTGCGCGCCGACCTCGAGAAGCGCGGCTACCAGTTCACTTCCGAGACCGACACCGAGGTGATCGCGCACCGCGTGCACTGGCATCTGCAGACCGTGCACGACCTGTTCAAGGCGGTGCGCGCCACGGTCGCCGAGCTCGAGGGCGCCTACGCACTCGTGGTGGTGAGCGAGCACGATCCCGACCGGCTGATCCTGGCGCGCGAGGGCTGCCCGGTGGTGGTGGGCCTCGGGGTGGAGGAAAACTTCGTGGCCTCGGACGTCGCGGCGCTGCTGCCCGTGACGCGCCGCTTCATCTTCCTCGAGGAGGGCGACGTCGCCGAGGTGCGGCGCACCGCGGTGCGCGTCCTCGACCGCAACGGCGCCTTCGTCGAGCGAGCGGTGCACGAGAGCGAGCTGTCGGCGGACGCCGCCGAGAAGGGCCCGTTCGCACACTACATGCTGAAGGAAATCCACGAGCAGCCGCGGGCGCTGGCCAACACGCTGCAGGAGCGCGTCGCCAACGGGCGGCTGCTGGAGGCGGCATTCGGGCCGGCCGCCACCGAGGTGCTGAAGCGCACCCGCAACGTGCATATCGTCGCCTGCGGCACCAGCTTCCACGCCGCCTGCGTGGCGCGCTACTTCATCGAGCAGATCAGCAAGATTCCGTGCGCCGTCGACATCGCGAGCGAGTACCGCTACCGCAGTCCCCTGGTGCCCCCCGACTCGCTGTTCGTCACCATCTCGCAGTCGGGCGAGACCGCCGACACGCTGGCGGCGTTGCGGCTCGCGAAGCAGTCAGGGTACCTGTCGCAGCTCGCGATCTGCAACGTGCCCGAGAGCTCCCTGGTGCGCGAGTCCGAGCTCGTCATGCTGACGCGCGCGGGACCGGAGATCGGTGTCGCCTCGACCAAGGCGTTCACCACGCAGCTCACCGCGCTCGGCATGCTGGTGGTGGCGCTGGCCCGCCACCGCGGCGCCGATCCCGAACGCGAGCGCGGCCTGGTGACGCGCCTCATCGAGCTGCCCGCGCTCGTCGAGAAGACTTTGCAGCTCGATCCGGTGATCCGGCGCCTCGCCGCGGAGCACTTCGCCTCCAAGCACCATGCGCTGTTCCTCGGGCGCGGCGCGCTCTACCCGATCGCCATGGAGGGGGCGCTCAAGCTCAAGGAAATCTCCTACATCCACGCCGAAGCCTACCCGGCCGGCGAGCTCAAGCACGGGCCCCTCGCCCTCGTCGATGCCGACATGCCGGTGGTGGCGGTGGCACCCAACAACGATCTGCTGGAGAAGCTCAAGTCCAACCTCATGGAGGTGCGGGCGCGCGGCGGGGAGCTGATCGTGTTCGCGGATCCGGAGTCCGGCATCGCCCCGAGTGACGGCGTGACGGTGATCGAGATGCCCAAGCACGTGACCTACACCCAGGCGCCGGTGGTCTACACCATTCCGCTGCAGCTGCTCGCCTACCATGCGGCGATCCTGCGCGGCACCGACGTCGATCAGCCGCGCAACCTCGCCAAGAGCGTGACGGTCGAGTAGGGCGCACCCACCGGGATGGCCTCAAGCCGCGCCTCCACCGCCGCGGACCTCATCGCCGGGCTCTCCATCGCCGGGCTCCTGCTGCCCGAGGCGGTGGCGTATTCGCACCTCGCGACGCTGCCGCCGCAGGCCGGCGTGATCGCCCTGTTCGCGGGACTCCTGTGTTATGGCCTGATCGGCCGCAGCCGCTTCGCCATCGTCTCCGCGACCTCCTCGTCCGCCGCCGTGCTCGCCTCGGCGCTGCTCGCGCTCGGCGCTACCGGTGCCGCGGAGCGCCTCGCCCTGGCCTCGATCCTGGTGGTGGGCGCGGGGCTCGCGTTCGCGCTCGCGGGCGCGCTGCGGCTCGGGGCGATGTCGAACCTGATCGCGCGCCCGGTGCTGCGCGGCTACGCCTTCGGGCTCGCCATCGTCATCGCCGTCAAGCAGTGGCCGACGATCGCCGGCATGCAAACCACGGCCACCGGTTTCTTTACCCTCATCCTCGAGCTCGTGCGCGGCGTCGGCGCCTGGCAGGCGGCCTCGCTCGGCTGCGGGCTCGCCGCGCTCCTCGGACTCTTCGTGCTCGAGCGCATCCCGCGGGTGCCGGGCGCGCTGGTGGTGATCCTCGCCGGGATCCTCGCCGCCCCATTGCTCGCCGCCCACGGCGTGGCGCTCACCGGCGCGATCGATCTGACGCCCGCGATGCCGCACTTCGCGCTGCCCGCGGGCACGCACCCGCTGGCGCTGGCGGAGTTCTCCTTCGCCCTGATGTTCATCCTGTATGCGGAGTCCTACGGCTCGATCCGCACCTACGCACTCAAGCACGACGACGCGGTGCAGCCGAACCGCGATCTGCTGGCGCTCGGCGTCGCCAACGTGGTCGCGGGGCTCCTGCGGGGCACGCCGGTCGGCGCCGGTTACTCCGCCACTTCCGCCAACGAGGCCGCCGGCGCGCGCTCGCGCCTGGCGGGCCTGGCCGCCGCGGTCACGGTGCTGGTGCTGGTGCTCGCCTGCCTGCGCTTCATCGAGCGCATCCCGCAGCCGGTGCTCGCGGCCATCGTCATCCACGCGGTGAGCAAGTCGCTGCGCATCTCGGTGTTCGCCGATTATTTCCGCTGGCGGCGCGACCGGCAGGTGGCGCTCGCCGCGGTGCTGGCGGTGATGGTGTTCGGCGTGCTGAACGGACTCATCGCGGCGATCGCCTTCAGCGTGGCCTGGCTCCTGAAGTCGCTCGCCACGCCGCGCCTCGCGGTGCTCGGGCGGGTCGGCGAGCACGACTACGTGAGTCTGGAACGCTTCCCGCAGGCGCACACTGTGCCCGGTACACTGGTGCTGCGACCCGAGGAGCCGCTGTTCTTCGCCAACGCGGACCCGCTGTTCGCCGCGGCGCGCACACTGGTGCGGGCGCAGGCCGCCACCCGCCTCGTGGTGCTGAGCCTCGAGGAGTCGCCGGATCTCGACAGCACGGCGCTCGAGACCCTCGGTGAGTTCTGCGCCTGGCTCGGCGCGCGCGGTGCCGCGTTGCGCGTCGCACGGCTCAAGGAGCGCGCGCGCGAGGGGCTGCTGCGCGCGGGGCTGCCGCAGCTGCCGGCCGCGGACCTCGATTACTCGAGCGTCGATGACGCGGTGCGCGGCGAGTGCGTGATTCCTGAGTGATTCGTGCTACTCTCGCGCACGGCCGCGGTACGCCGCGGCCCGCCATCATCCGCGACGAGGGGTAACAATGAAGAAACAATCCATCTGGTTGCTGGCCGCGCTCACGGCCGTGCTCATCATCGGTTGCAACATGCAGAAAGGCCCGGCCGAGCAGGCAGTGGCCAGCGCCCAGGCGGCGCTCGATGCCGTGCGTGACTCCGCGATGCAGTATGCGCCCGAGCAGCTCGGCGGCGTCGATGCGCAGCTGTCCGACATGAAGGGCAAGTTCCAACAGGGCGACTACGCCGGCGTGCTGGCCACCGCGCCCGCACTGATGACTGCGATCTCGGGCCTGAAGGATGCGGCGACGGCCAAGAAGGCCGAGGCCGAGCAGGCGCTCGCCAAGGCGAAGGACGACTGGGGCCCGGCAAGTACCGCGGTACCGAAAATGGTCGACGACCTTGCCAAGCGCGTGGCGGCGCTGTCGAAGGGCAAGCTCCCCAAGGGCGTGACCAAGGACGCGGTCGCGGCCGCCAAGAGCGGGCTCGACTCGCTCAAGTCGACCTGGGGCGATGCCACCAACGCCTCGGCTTCCGGCGACTACACCACCGCGATGGCCAAGGCGCAGGCCGTGAAGGACAAGGCGACGGAGCTCATGAAGTCGCTGGGGATGAACCCGGCGAGCTGAAGACTCCGGGCCTGAAGGATCCTCGCCGGCCGTCTCACACGAGGCGGCCGGCGAGATCATAGGCGGACGCGGCGACGATCTCGACGTCGGCGAGCTCGCCGACCCGCGTCTTGCGGGCTGCTGCGATCCTCACCACGCCGTCGATCTCGGGCGCATCGGCCTCGCTGCGTGCCACCGCGGCACCATCTCCCACGCTGTCGACCAGCACCCGCATGCGCTCGCCCACCCTGGCCGCGAGCCGCCGCGTGCTGATGGCCGCGGCGCGCTCCATGAAGCGCGCGTAGCGCTCCGCCTGCACCTCGGGTGGCACGTGCGCCGCGAGGGCGTTGGCCGCCGCGCCCTCGACCGGGGAGTACTTGAAGCAGCCGACGCGATCGAGCCCGGCCTCCTCGAGCCAGTCGAGCAGCTCGCCGAACTCCGCCTCGGTCTCGCCGGGGAAGCCGACGATGAAAGTGCTGCGCAGCGTGAGAGCCGGACAGGCCGCCCGCCAGGCGGCGATGCGCGCGAGGGTGTCCTCGGCGTGCGCGGGCCGGCGCATGCGCTTCAACACGGTGGGACTGCCGTGCTGGAAGGGAATGTCGAGGTAGGGGAGCACCCGCCTCTCGGCCATGAGCGGGATGACCGCATCGACGTGCGGGTAGGGATAGACGTAGTGCAGCCGCACCCACACCCCGAGCGTGCCGAGCGCGCGTGCCAGATCGATGAAGCGCGTCTGCCACGGCTCGCCGCGCCACTCGCCGCGCGCGTAGCGCAGATCCGCACCATACGCGCTCGTGTCCTGGGAGATGACGAGCAGCTCCTTCACCCCGGCGGCCACCAGGCGCTCCGCCTCGCGCAGCACCTCATCGATCGGGCGGCTCGCCAGGCGCCCGCGCATCGACGGAATCACGCAGAAGCTGCAGCGGTTGTTGCACCCTTCCGAGATCTTGAGATAGGCGTAGTGGCGCGGCGTCAGGCGGATGCCCTGCGGCGGCACCAGATCGAGGAACGGGTCGTGGCGCGGCGGCAGGTGGGCGTGCACCGCGCCGACCACCTTCTCGTAGGCGGCGGGACCGGTGACTTCGAGCACCCGCGGGTGGCGCTCGAGGATGCGCTGAGGGTTGGCGCCGAGGCAGCCGGTGACGATCACCCGCCCGTTGTGCTCGAGCGCCTCGCCGATCGCATCGAGCGACTCGTCGACCGCCGCATCGATGAAACCGCAGGTGTTGACCACTACGAGGTCCGCCGACTCGTAGCTCGGCGACACTTCGTAACCCTCCGAGCGCAGCCGGGTGAGGATGCGCTCGGAGTCCACCAGGGCCTTCGGGCACCCGAGGCTCACGAAGCCGACGCGCGGGGCGCGGCTCGCGGGCGCACGCGCCGCGCGCGCCTTGCTGGCTGGGGAGGGCATCGAGCAGGCCTAGTGCGCGGGTGGCGCGCTCTCCGCGCTCGGGTGTGACCAGAGGCTCGCCCAGGGCGTCCCGGGGCGGTGATGGATGCGCAGGAGGGCTACAAATACCAGCAGCACGACGAGCGGCATCAGCAGCCACGGCCAGACCGCCGCGCGCCGCGCGCGCACCACGGGATGCCCGGCGTTGGACCGCATCTCAGCGGCCATAAAGGCCCAGCAGCTCCGCCTTGCCGAGCGAGGCGGCATGCACGCTGAAGCCGATGAACGCGGCGCTCGCGTCCGCCGGCACCTCGAGCTTCGCGACTTTCAGCGCGTAGAGGCGGAAGTAGTAATGATGGGGCTTGCCGGGCGGCGGGCACGGGCCCCCATAGCCGGCAGTGCCGAAATCCGTGCGCCCCTGGTGCGCGCCCATCGGTAGCAGGCTCTTCTTCGGATCGCCGGCCCCGGAGGGCAGCGAGCTCGCGCTCGCGGGAATGTCGTAGACCACCCAGTGCCACCAGCCGCTGCCGGTCGGCGCATCGGGGTCGTGCACCAGCAGCGCGAAGCTCTTGGTTCCCGCCGGTGCATTGCTCCAGGCGAGCGCCGGGGACACGTTGCCACCGCTGCAGCCGAAGCCGTTGAAGACCTGAGCGGTGGCGAGCGTCTTGCCCTGGGCGAAGTCGGGGCTCGTCAGGGTGAATTTGCCGCCGCCATTGCCCGGGGGCTCCGCCGCGGCCACCGTCACTATCGCCGTCAGCGCCGCGGCCAGCCAAAAGGCTGCTTTCCTCGCCCTGCTCATGCGTTCGCTCCTCCCGGGCCTCGTGGGTGTCGCCCGAGCGGCGGAGTGTGCAGCGGCCTCGCCGGGGAGGCAAATGGCTCACCCCCGCGGCAGCCACCGGGGCCGCCGCGAGGGGGTAGCCCTCAGGGGTCGATCAGCCGGGGCAGCGCGCTCAGCCGCGGACCCAGCCGCCGCGGACGCGCCAGCCGCCGCCTACATGGGCCCAGGTGCGCGGCACCCAGTGGTAGCCCGGCCGCGGCGCGGCCCAATATCCCGGGTGCCAGGCGTAACGGCCGCCTTCCCAGAAGTAGCCGCCGCCGATCCAGAAGTAGCCGGGCGCGGGCGCCACGCCCACCACCGCCTCGTACTGTTCGGCCGGAGGCGCGTAGCCGACGGCCTCGCCGTAATAGCCGGGTGCGGGCGCCACGATGCAGCCCGCAAGCACCGCGCTGAGCAGCGCCGCCGCGACCGTGACTTTGAGTGAGTTGCGATTCATCAGGGGTCTCCTCTCGTTCGCGGCCTCAGTGCCGGAACCTATCAGCAACAACGCGTGCGACCGCTCAAAAGCATACAGCCGCCCGCGCCGGAGGCAGGCCGCTGGCTCCCGGAAATGCGAACTGCGCAACTTCCGCAGTCGTTACAAAGTGTTCAGGCGGGATTCAGCGAGTGGCGCGGCAGCGCGCCGATTGACACCGCTCGGTACACGGGATCAACTCGCCGGCACATGCAGTTCGACCGCGAGTACTACCGCCGCTACTACTACGATCCGCGCACCGCGGTCGCCTCGCGCGCCGAGATGCGCGCACGGGCGCGCCTGATCGCCGCAGGCGCCGCGTATGTGGGACTCCCGGTGCGGCGGATCCTCGATGCGGGCTGCGGCGTCGGGCTCCTCGGCCGCGAGCTCACTCGCTCGCTGCCGCGCGCCGAGTACACCGGGCTCGAGGTGAGCGAATACCTCTGCCGCCGCTACGGCTGGCGGCGCGGACGCATCGAGGAGCACCGCGCGCGCTCGCCCTACGACCTCGTCATCTGTTACGACGTGTTGCAATACCTCGACACGTCACACGCGGTGCGGGCGCTCGCGAACCTGGCGCGCCTCACCCGCGGGCTGCTCTATTTCAGCGCGCTTACCCGCGCGGACTTCGCGCGCAACTGCGACCGCACGCGCACCGATCCCGACGTGCACCTGCGCAGCGCGCGCTGGTACCGCACGCGCCTCGGGCGGCACTTCCGCGAGGCGGGGCTGGGAGTTTGGCTGCGGCGCGGCGCGCCGCTCACTCTGTGGGAGCTCGAGTCGCAGTAGCCGCAGCGCGCGCGCCGCGGCGGAAGAGCGGATAGAGCGGCAGGCCGAGCGCCACCAGCACCAGCGTCGCCACCGATTCCGCGGTGGCGGTCAGGAGTGCGCTCGCGACGATCCACACCATGACGAGCGCGAACACCAGCGGCACCAGCGGGTAGCCCGGCACGCGGAAGGAGCGCGGCACGTGCGGGAGCTTGCGGCGCAGCACCAGCACGGCGAGCGACACCGGGATCCAGAAGAGCGCGTACGACATCACCGCCATGTTGGTGAGCTGGTCGAAGGTGCCGGAGGCGGCGAGCAGCGCGCCCCACACCGCGAGCAGCACCAGGGAGGTCACCGGCACGCGGCTCTTCGGGTTCAACCGCCCGAAGGGCGCGAAGAACAGGCCGTCGCGCGCCGCGGCGTACGGCACGCGCGCCGCGCTCAGTATCACGCCGTTCAACGAGCCGATGGTCGAGATGAGGAAGATGAGCGCGGCGACCGGCGCGGCACGGGTGCCGAGGAAGGTCTCAACGGCGCGCGCCGCCACCGAGGGGGCGTCGGGGTAGGCGGTCGAGTTGGCGCTCGCCACTTGCCAGAAGGGCAGCGCGTAGAGATAGGCGGTGTTGACGGCGAGGTAGAGCGCCAGCACCAGCACCGTGCCGCCGACGATCGCGCGCGGCAGGGTGCGCTGCGGTTCGCGCACTTCGCCGGCCGCCATCGGCAGGAACTGCCAGCCGCTGTAAGCCCACAGAGCCGCGAACATCGCGCCGCCGAAGCCGGTGAGGCCGCCGCTGCCGACGACGCCGGCGCTCCTGCCGCCGAGGTTCGACCACGTGCCGCTCCCGGAGAAGAGGAACACGCCCCCCACCACCAGCACGATCGCCGCCACCTTGGTCGCGGTCAGCAGCGTCTGCACGCGGCCGCCGAGCATCACGCCCAGGCAGTTGATGGCGGCGAACACCGCGATCACGCCGATCGCGATCAGCTGCCGCGCGCCGAACTCGAACGTCCAGGTGAGGGAAAAAAGGTGCAGCGTGTGGCGGACCCAGAGGGCATCGAAGCGGTGGATGTCGGAGACGAAGATCGCAACTGCGGCGCCGTAGGCGGCCACCGCCGCGCCGCCGAGCACGAAGGCGTTGCAGGCGAACAGGAACCCCGGGATCTCCCCGTACGCGGTGCGCAGGTACACATACTCGCCGCCCGCGTGCGGCAGCACCGCGCCGAGCTCGGCGAAGCACAGGGCGCCGAGCATGGCGACCAGCCCCGCGGCCACCCAGGCGGCCAGCACCAGGCCCGGTGTTCCCACCGCCTGCGCCATGCTCGCCGCCTTGAGAAAGATGCCGGTGCCGATGATGACGCCGACCACGAGCGAGGTGGCATGGACGAGTGTCAGGTCGCGGCGCGGCTCGAGAGCGTTGGGTTCCACGGCCTTATCGTACAATCGCCCGCATCTGAAAGCGGAGGAAAACCATGGGCGAGCCGCCCGCGCGCCTGGCGCAGTACCAGGGTGGCGTCGAGTGCCGGCGCGAGAGTGCGGGACCGCTGGGCTTGACGCTCACGGGCCGCACCGCCGAGCGCCCCGGCGAGGAGCTGCAGCTCGCGTTCGCCGCGCCCGCGCCGGCCGATCTTCCGGCGCGCCTCGAGGATGCGCTCATCGAGCGCACCGGGACGGATGAGTATCGCATCGCCGCCGGCGCGCGCGAGTGGCGTCTCACGGCGCGCGCGCTGCATGTGCACCGCAACGTCGGCGCGGCGTTCTATGGCGCGATTCCGGGGCGGCCGGCGCCGTTGAAGCGCCGCCTGCTCTACCGGGTGCTGCTCGCGCTGGCGCGCAGCCGTGCGGGATTCGCGCTGCTGCGCGCGGCGCGCCGCTAAGCGCTTCAGGGGCTGGGCGAGGTGAGTCCGAGCTCCTCGTCGGCGGTGAGCGCCGGGCGGCGGGCGCCGAGCAGCGCGCAGTAGACGTCGATCTGGTGGCGGAACGCGCGGTCCCAGGTGTAATGCTTCAGCACGCGTGCGCGCGCCGCCTCGCCCAGCGCGTCGAGATCGCGCTCGTAGAGCGCGGCGATGCTCGCTGCCATATCGGCGGCACTGTCGGGCGCGGCCAGCATGCCGACACTTTCATCGATGAGCTCGGGAAACGCTCCGGCGCGCGCCGCGATCACCGGGCGCGCACACGCCATGGCTTCCAGCACCACCAGGCCGAAGGTCTCCTTGGTGCCGGCGTGCACCAGCGCGTCCGCCGAGGCGAGCCACGAGGCGAGCTCGACGCTGTCGCGCCGGTAGGGAACCATGGTGACGTTCGGCGCCGGGCGTGCGCGGCGGCGGCCGCCGATCAGCAGCAGGTGATAGGGGGCGCCCAGCGCGGCGAAAGCCGCGAGCAGCACCGGCAGATTTTTCTCGCCGGCGAAGCGCCCGGCGTAGACGAGCAGGCGCGTCCGCGGTGTGAGCCCGAGGCGCTTGCGCAGCGTGAGCGTGCGCCGGCGCGGATGAAACACCTCGGCGTCGACGCCGAGCGGCTGGTGCAGCGCGTTGTCGATGCCGAGCGTCGCGAGGTATTCGCACATCACCCGGCTCGGCGCCAGCACCACATCGAAGCGCGCGTACAGAGCGCGCAGGTAGCGGCGCACCGAGGGCTCCATGCTGCGGAAGCGCCGGCCGATGATCTGCGGCACGTTGGAGTGATAAAAGGCCACCGCCGGGATGCCGCGCCGGCGTGCCACCGCCGCCGCACACCATCCCGGGTGGAAGGCGTCCCCCGCCTCGATGAGCGAGGGCTCGAGCCGCTCGAGCACGCGCCGCCAGCGCCGCATGTTGAGCGGCAGGCGGTAGTTGAAGGTGCCCGGCACCGTGAAGCCGGCGAGCGTCGACACGCCGCCGCGCTCGAGGCGGTTTTTGCGCCCCGGCACGACGATGGTGTGCTGCCAGTGGGTGTGCGCGGCGAGCCAGGCGTGCTTGGCGTTGAGATAGCGGCGCACGCCGCCGCTGGTCGGCGAATAGAACAGCGTCGTATCGATGACGTGCAGCACAGCTTCGCGCATTGCACCCGCATGACGATGGTGTGTCAAGCCGCGCAGTTGCTTACAACGCGTACGCCGCGGCCGACGCACACCTCGCGCTTCTCTCAGGCGGGCTTGATGTTGGCGTTGAGGCGGAACAGGTTGCCCGGGTCGTAGCGCTTCTTGAGCGCCGCGAGGCGCGGGTAGTTTTCACCGTAGGCGGCCGCCACGACGTTGCGATCCTCCATGTCGGCGATGTTCACGTAGCGGCCGTGGGTGAGCGGGTTGAGCTTCTGGTAGGCGCTGCGCACCCACTCCTTGTTGCGCTCGGCGGTGTCCTTGTCGGCGTCGGGTTTCCACTCGCTGTAGATGTGCATGGAGTAGCGCACCGCGCGGTTCCAGAAAGCGGTAGCCCCCGGTGCCACGCGCGCGATCGCCCCGCCCATCGGCTGGAAGCCGAGACCGGCGCTGTCGAGCTTGCCGCTCTCGATGCAGCCGACGGCCGTGTCGATGAGCTCGGGCGTCATGTTCTCGACCAGCCCGCCCTTGAGGTACACGCATTCGGGCGAGTGCCCGGGCGTATTCGCGCTCCCCTGGAGCTTCGTGTAGGTGGTCACGCCGAGTGAATCCGCGTGCGGCTTGCCGAGCTTGCGCAGCGGCGCGATCACGCGCTCGCCCTGCTCGGGCGGCCCGCAGTACGTGACGTCGAAGGCGATGAGCCAGGTGCCGTGCGCGTCGGCGTACATGTCCGCGCCGACGTACAGCTCATCCGGCGCGCTGGCGCAGAACTCGGCGTAAGCGCGCAACACCGCGCGCGCCTCGCCGAGCGGGTAGCTCAACTCCCCGCCGTACACCGGCCCGAGCTCGTGCAGCCGGAAGAGGAACTCCGTGACCACGCCGAAGTTGCCGGCCCCGCCCTGCAAGCCCCAGAGGAGCTCGGGATTTTCCTGCTCACTCGCGCGCACCCAGCTGCCGTCGGCGCTGATCATTTCCGCCGCGATGAGGTTGTCACAGGCGAGACCGTGGCGGCGGCCGAGACGGCCGATGCCGCCGCCGAGCGTCAGGCCCGCGACGCCCGTGTCGGCCGCGACGCCGGCGGTGGTGGCAAGGCCGAAGCCCAGCGCCTCGCGATCGAGCTGGCCGAGGAGCGCGCCTCCGGCCACGCGCGCCGTGCGGGCGATGGGGTCGACCTCCACGGCGCGCAGCGGCGCGAGATCGATCATCAGTCCGCCGTCGCACACGGACTGGCCCGAGAAGCTGTGGCCGCCGGCGCGCACCGCGGTGAGGAGCCCCTGGGCGGCGGCGAAGCTCACCGCGCGTTTCACGTCCGCCGCCCCGGCGCAGCGGGCGATGAGTGCCGGGTGGCGGTCGAAGGAGGGATTCCACAGCCGGCGCGCCTCGTCGTAGCCCGCCTGGCCGGCGCCGAGCAGCTCGCCGCGCAGCCCCGTGCGCAGCTCATCGATGTCGGCGCCCTTCAGCGTCAGTGGCTTGCCGTCGAGGCCCGTGGCGGGCAGATCGGCGGCGGCGCCGGCGAAGGCGCGCTGTGGTGGCAGTAAGGCGCTGGTGAAGGCCGCGAGTCCCGCGGCGCAGAACGTTCTTCTTTTCATGGTGTGCCCCCCTTGCGCAGATCGAGCCTGCTCCCGCGCCGCGCCGAACGTCAAGCGCGCTTTGGCGGGTTGCTTCACTATTGCGCCGTCGCGCCGCTTA